>Ga0209257_1000112_pt1 | contig 234058 bp, 218 predicted proteins | sample AraplaCvi_mCL_r2_FD_184277 | JGI IMG/M metagenome (GOLD analysis project Ga0209257, IMG submission 184277) | Arabidopsis root microbial communities from North Carolina, USA - plate scrape MF_Cvi_mCL_r2 (SPAdes) (version 2) | ecosystem: Host-associated > Plants > Roots > Endosphere | place... | reverse complement strand
GGCTCGGCCGCGACGTCAATGTCGACCTCTCGGTCGATCCCTCGCTCCTCGGCGGGCTGGTCGTGAAGATCGGCAGCCAGATGATCGATTCGTCGATCAAGACCCGTTTGAACTCCCTCGCGCACGCAATGAAGGGCTGATCGCGAACACGCGATCAGCAGGAAAGGCTAAAGGCTAAGAATCATGGATATCCGCGCCGCAGAAATCTCCAAGGTCATCAAGGACCAGATCGCCAGCTTCGGCACCGACGCCCAGGTCTCCGAGACCGGCCAGGTGCTCAGCGTCGGCGACGGCATCGCGCGCATCCACGGGCTGGACAACGTCCAGGCCGGCGAGATGGTCGAGTTCGCCAACGGCATCCAGGGCATGGCGCTCAACCTCGAGGCCGACAATGTCGGCGTCGTGATCTTCGGCTCGGACGCCGAGATCAAGGAAGGCGACACCGTCAAGCGCACCGGCACGATCGTCGACGTTCCCGTCGGCAAGGGCCTGCTCGGGCGCGTCGTGGACGGCCTCGGCAACCCGATCGACGGCAAGGGCCCGATCGTCGCCGAGAAGCGCAGCCGCGTCGAGGTCAAGGCTCCGGGCATCATCCCGCGCCAGTCGGTCAGCGAGCCGATGCAGTCGGGCCTCAAGGCGATCGACGCGCTGGTTCCGGTCGGCCGCGGCCAGCGCGAGCTGATCATCGGCGATCGCCAGACCGGCAAGTCGGCCGTCGCGATCGACACCTTCATCAACCAGAAGGCCGTCAACGCCGGCGACGACGAGTCGAAGAAGCTCTACTGCGTCTATGTCGCGGTCGGCCAGAAGCGCTCGACCGTCGCGCAGCTCGTCCGCACGCTCGAAGAGAATGGCGCGATGGAATATTCGATCGTGGTCGCCGCGACCGCGTCGGAGCCCGCCCCGCTGCAGTTCCTCGCGCCGTACACCGGCACCGCGATGGGCGAGTATTTCCGCGACAACGGCATGCACGCGCTGATCGTGTTCGACGATCTCTCGAAGCAGGCGGTCGCCTATCGCCAGATGTCGCTGCTGCTGCGCCGCCCGCCGGGCCGCGAAGCCTATCCGGGCGACGTCTTCTATCTCCACTCGCGTCTGCTCGAGCGCGCCGCGAAGATGTCGGACGCCAATGGCGGCGGCTCGCTGACCGCGCTGCCGATCATCGAGACCCAGGCCGGCGACGTGTCGGCCTATATCCCGACCAACGTGATCTCGATCACCGACGGCCAGATCTTCCTCGAGACCGACCTGTTCTTCGCGGGCATCCGTCCGGCGATCAACGTGGGTCTGTCGGTGAGCCGCGTCGGCTCGGCCGCGCAGACCAAGGCGATGAAGAAGGTCGCCGGCTCGATCAAGCTCGAGCTCGCCCAGTATCGCGAGATGGCCGCGTTCGCGCAGTTCGGCTCGGACCTCGACGCCTCGACCCAGCGCCTGCTCAACCGCGGCGCGCGCCTGACCGAGCTGCTCAAGCAGCCGCAGTTCTCGCCGCTGCCGTTCGAGGAGCAGACCGTGTCGATCTTCGCGGGCACGCAGGGCTTCATCGACGGCGTCGCGGTGCAGGACGTCGTCCGCTACGAGCAGGCGATGCTCGCCGAGATGCGCTCGAAGCATGCCGGCATCCTGACCGCGATCCGCGACAGCAAGGATCTGAAGGACGACGTGCGCGACCAGCTCAAGGCGGCGCTCACCGAGTTCGGCAAGACCTTCGCCTGATCGGACGCCGATGGCCGACCACTCCCTCCTCGCATGGACCTTGCTCAGCGTCGGCCTCGTGCTGACGCCGGGCCCGGATACCATGCTCGTCGCGGGTCACGCGGCGCGGGGAGGCGTGCGGGCCGGCCTGGCGGCGGTTTCGGGCGTGGTGCTCGGCGGGCTGTGGTACATGGCGCTGTGCGGCTTCGGCTTCCTCAGCGTCCTCTCGGTCTTCCCGGCACTGTTCACGGTGGTGAAGACCGCCGGCGCGATCTACCTCGCCTGGCTCGGCTTCAAGCTGATCCGCGGCGCGATCCAGCCGGCACCTGCCGCCGCCGAAGCGCCCGCGCTCGGCAAGCCCTTCTGGCAGGGGCTGCTCACCACCGCGCTCAATCCCAAGGTCGCCTTGTTCTTCCTCGCCATCCTGCCGCAGTTCGTCGGCACCGGCCCTGACGCTCCGCTCAAGGGCGCGCTGCTGATCGCAGTGCCCTATGTGATGGGCGGCTTCTGGCTGGCGGGGGTCGCCTTCGTCGCCGCCCGTGCGGGCCGCGCCGCGCGGCAGAGCAACGCGATGCGCTGGATCGAGGGCGTTCTCGGCGCGGCATTCATTGGTCTCGCGGGCCGTCTGGCCCTGGCTCGGAATTCGTAAATGGCAAGTTTGAAGGCCCTCAAGGTCCGCATCGGCTCGGTGAAGTCGACGCAGAAGATCACCAAGGCGATGAAGATGGTCGCCGCCGCCAAGCTGCGCCGCGCGCAGGAAGCGGCCGAGGCCGGGCGGCCTTATGCCCAGCGCCTCGAGAACGTCGTCGCCAGCCTCGCCTCGAAAGTGACGGTGAGCGAGAGCTCGCCGAAGCTCCTCGCCGGCACCGGCAAGGATCAGGTGCATCTGTTCGTCGTCGCGACCTCGGACAAGGGGCTCGCCGGCGCGTTCAACACCAATATCGCCCGTCTGGCCCGGCGCCGCGCGCAGGAGCTGATCGCCGAAGGCAAGACGGTCAAGTTCTACACGATCGGCCGCAAGGGCCGCGCAGTGCTGAACCGGCTGTTCCCGAAGAACTTCGTCCACTCGGTCGAGCCGGGCGATCTCGGCAAGCTCGGCTTCGCCGATGCCCGCGCCTGGGCCGATGATCTGATCGCGCGCTTCGAGGCGGGCGAATTCGACGTCGCGCACCTCTTCTATTCGAACTTCAAGTCGGTGCTCACCCAGGAGCCGACCGAGCAGCAGATCATCCCGGTGGCAGTGCCGCAGGGCGGCGCCGAGACGAACGCGTCGGGCGCGGCGGTGACCTACGAGCCCGACGAGGAATCGATCCTCGCCGATCTGCTCCCGCGCAACGTGGCGATCCAGATCTACCGCGCGGTGCGCGAGAACGCCGCGTCGGAGCAGGGCTCGAAGATGACCGCGATGGACAACGCCACGCGCAACGCGGGCGATCTCATCAAGCGGTTGTCGATCCAGTATAACCGCGCCCGTCAGGCCGCGATCACCACCGAGCTGGTGGAAATCATTTCGGGCGCCGAAGCGCTCTAAGACCGATCAGAAGCAAGGAAGCATAAGATGGCAACCGCCGCTGAAACGACCCATCCGGGCACCACCAACAATGTCGGCCGCATCTCGCAGGTGATCGGCGCCGTCGTCGACGTCGCGTTCGACAGCGGCCTGCCGGCGATCCTCTCGGCCCTCGAGACCGATAACAACGGCCAGCGCCTCGTCCTCGAGGTCGCGCAGCACCTCGGCGAGAACACGGTCCGCACGATCGCGATGGACTCGACCGAGGGCCTGACCCGCGGCCAGACCGTGACCGACACCGGCTCGCAGATCCGCGTTCCGGTCGGCCCGAAGACGCTCGGCCGCATCCTCAACGTCGTCGGCGAGCCGATCGACGAGCGCGGCCCGGTGAACGCCGAGCAGACCTCGCCGATCCATGCCGAGGCTCCCCTCTTCGTCGACCAGTCGACCGAGAGCGCGATCCTCGTCACCGGCATCAAGGTCATCGATCTGCTCGCGCCCTACGCCAAGGGCGGCAAGATCGGCCTGTTCGGCGGCGCCGGCGTGGGCAAGACCGTGCTCATCCAGGAGCTGATCAACAACATCGCCAAGGGCCATGGCGGCACTTCGGTGTTCGCGGGCGTCGGCGAGCGCACCCGTGAGGGCAACGATCTCTATCACGAGTTCCTCGACGCGGGCGTCATCGCCAAGGACGCCGACGGCAACGCGATCTCGGAGGGCTCGAAGGTCGCCCTCGTCTATGGCCAGATGAACGAGCCGCCGGGCGCCCGTGCGCGCGTCGCGCTGTCGGGCCTGACGATCGCCGAATATTTCCGCGACGTCGAAGGCCAGGACGTGCTGTTCTTCGTCGACAACATCTTCCGCTTCACCCAGGCGGGCGCCGAGGTGTCGGCACTGCTCGGCCGTATTCCTTCGGCCGTGGGCTACCAGCCGACCCTGTCGACCGACATGGGCGCGCTGCAGGAGCGCATCACCTCGACCAACAAGGGCTCGATCACCTCGGTGCAGGCCGTGTACGTCCCCGCGGACGACCTTACCGACCCGGCGCCGGCGACTTCGTTCGCCCACCTCGACGCGACGACCGTGCTCAACCGCGCGATCTCGGAGCTGGGCATCTACCCGGCCGTCGATCCGCTCGACTCGACCAGCCGCGTGCTCGAGCCGCGCGTCGTCGGCCAGGAGCATTACGAGACCGCCCGCGCTGTCCAGGCGATCCTGCAGAAGTACAAGTCGCTGCAGGACATCATCGCGATCCTCGGCATGGACGAGCTTTCGGAAGAGGATAAGCTGACCGTCTCGCGCGCCCGCAAGATCCAGCGCTTCCTCAGCCAGCCCTTCCACGTCGCCGAAGTCTTCACCGGCATCCCCGGCGCGTTCGTGCAGATCGAGGACACCATCAAGTCGTTCAAGGCGGTGGTGAACGGCGAGTATGATCACCTGCCGGAAGCCGCCTTCTACATGGTCGGCGGCATCGACCAGGCGGTCGAGAAGGCCAAGAAGCTCGCCGGCGAGGCGTAAGCCTGAACTGCTCCCCTCCCCGCAAGGGAGGGGCTGGGGGTGGGTGCGAGCGGCAGCGAGCCCTCCACTGCACTCCCGACAAGCTCCGACGGGGGCATCGAGCCCCCGCCGCAGCTACCCACCCCAAACCCCTCCCTTGCAGGGAGGGGCTTAGGAAATTGAAAATGCTGCACTTCGAACTCGTCACTCCCGAAAAGCTCGTCCGCTCCGAGGACGTGCACATGGTCGTCGTCCCCGGCACCGAGGGCGATTTCGGCGTGCTCGAAGGGCATGCCCCGCTGATGTCGACGATCCGCGACGGCAATCTCGAAATCTACAAGACCGGCGCGACCGCGCCCGAGACGATCCGCATCGAAGGCGGCTTCGCCGAGGTCAACGAGCGCGGCCTGACCGTGCTCGCCGAAAAGGCCGAATAAGCCCTATTTGGGCGCGCGGCGGAAAGTCCAACGCATCGCCTTGCTCCCGTCGAGCAGCGAAATCTCGGCCATCAGCGCCTCGCCCTCACGCCAGTAGCGCACGCGCTGCGGATAATCGTGCGTAGCGTCCTCGAAAGCGACCGATCTCGCCGCCGGATCGAATTTGCGCATCGGGAAATCCGCCGGCTTCTGGCCGACGGGCTCGGCGTGGAAGACCGTGCCGGATTCATCGACGATGATCGTCATCGCCTCGTTGGTCTTCACGAACGTGCCCGCACGCGTCGTGCCGACGCCCTGCATCCTGCCCTTGTCCATGGGCTTCCAGGTCTCGCACGTTGTCGTGCCGTTTTTGGGTTCGGTACACCAATGGCCGACCAACCAGCCGAGATCGGGCGTCTGCGCGTCGAGCAGCAACGGGGCCAGTATCAGCAACATGGCAACCTCGCCGAAAAGGGGGATCCGCAAACTCCCATAGTCGCGGCCCGGGCGCAATCGTCCGCGCGGGCTACGCCTTTGGTTAGGCAATTCTAAAGCCTTGGCAGCTAAGCCTGCCCCTCCACCGGGGATTACAGGTTAACCGATGAGCGCTTTCGGACGACGCAACGGAATGGGTGGCGGACCGGCAGGCGGACGCCCCGCCTTCGGCGTCGCACGACCGATGCAGGGCCCCGGACCCAATCCCCGCCCGTCGGAACCGCCGCTCGGGGGCGAGCAATTCCCGCCGATCAACAGCGTCCCGCTTCCCGGTGCGGCCACGCCGGATCCGATGGCGGAGCGCGATCCCGCCGGCCCCAGCGCGGCGAGCAGCGACGCGCTGCAGCGTCTCGCCGACCGTCAGGCCGCTTCGGGCGACGCCGGCAATTCGCGCGTCGAGGGCTTCGAGGCCTCGATCCACCGCATCAAGGAGCAGGTGCTCCCCCGCCTGCTCGAGCGCGTCGATCCCGAAGCCGCGGCGACGCTCAGCAAGGACGAGCTCGCCGAGGAGTTCCGCCCGATCATCGGCGAGGTGCTCGCCGAGCTGAAGCTCACGCTCAACCGCCGCGAGCAGTTCGCGCTCGAGAAGGTGCTCGTCGACGAGCTGCTCGGCCTCGGGCCGCTCGAAGAGCTGCTCGCCGATCCGGCAGTCAGCGACATCATGGTCAACGGCCCCGAGCAGACCTTCGTCGAGCGCAAGGGCAAGCTCGAACTCGCCAACATCCAGTTCCGCGACGAGGAGCATCTGTTCCAGATCGCGCAGCGCATCTGCAACTCGGTCGGCCGCCGCGTCGACCAGACCACGCCGCTCGCCGACGCGCGCCTCAAGGACGGCAGCCGCGTCAACGTGATCGTGCCGCCGCTCAGCCTGCGCGGCACCGCGATCTCGATTCGTAAATTCTCGGCCAAGCCGATCACGCTCGACATGATGGCGGGCGGCGGATCGATGAGCCCGAAAATGGCCACCGCGCTCAAGATCGCCGGCGCCAGCCGCTTCAACATCGTCATCTCGGGCGGTACCGGCTCGGGCAAGACGACGATGCTCAACGCGCTGTCGAAGATGATCGACCCGGGCGAGCGCGTGCTGACGATCGAGGACGCCGCCGAACTCCGCCTGCAGCAGCCGCACTGGCTGCCGCTCGAAACCCGCCCGCCCAATCTCGAAGGCCAGGGCGAGATCACCATCCGCGACCTCGTCAAGAACGCGCTGCGTATGCGCCCCGACCGCATCATCCTCGGCGAAATCCGCGGCAGCGAGTGTTTCGACATGCTCGCCGCCATGAACACCGGTCACGACGGCTCGATGTGCACGCTCCACTCCAACTCTCCGCGCGAGGCGCTCGCCCGTATGGAGAACATGGTGATGATGTCGGACATCAAGGTGCCCAAGGAAGCGATCTCGCGCCAGATCGCCGACTCGGTCGATCTGATCATCCAGGTCAAGCGTCTGCGCGACGGTTCGCGTAGGGTCACCAACGTCACCGAGGTGATCGGCATGGAAGGCCCGGTGATCGTCACCCAGGAATTGTTCAAGTTCGAGTATCTGGACGAGAGCGCAGACGGGAAGATCATCGGCGAATATCGCTCGATGGGCCTGCGCCCGTACACGCTCGACAAGGCCAAGCAATATGGCTTCGATCAGGCGATGCTCGAGGCATGCCTCTGATCGCGCGTTAATGGACCGGCTGGCGATTTCGGCCGGCGCGTTTCCGCATTAAGGCTGGGCGGGTGCTCGCACTTCTCGCTCCCGCCATCGCCCTCGTCCAGCCGCAGGCCGCGACCACGCTCCTCGCCGACACCGAGGCGCGCTGGGTCGATTTCCAGCTGACGCCCTACAACCAGATCCGCTTCTCCATCGAGCTCGACGGCCGCCCGGCCTGGGCGATCCTCGATACCGGGCTCAGCGACACCATCGTGACCAGCGCGTTCGCGCGCGCCGCCGGACTGGCGCCGACGCGCCGCCAGCGCGCGGTGGCGATCGGCGGCAAAGTCGAAGTGAGCTGGGCCGGCACGCGCTCGATCCGTTTCGGCGGGCTCGTGCGCACCGGAGGCCGGGTCGGCATCTCCGATCCCGCCGGCGGGATCCGATTCGGCGCGGACGTGCTCGTCGGTGCCGACATCCTCGGCTGCTGCGCGATCGACATCGATTATGACGCGCGCCGCTTCCGCATCCTGTCGAGCGGCCGGATGCCCTTCACGGGCAATACCGCGCCGCTGCGCCGCCGGAGCCCCAACGGCGTCTACCAGTCCGAAGTGACGGTCGCAGGCGTGCCGCTCCGCCCGATCATCGTCGACACCGGCGATGGCGGGTCGCTGACGCTGAGTCGCGCCGCCTGGACGTCGATCGGCTATCGCGACGCACGCATCACCACCACGCTCGGCTGGGGCATGGGCGGTGCGGTCGTCACCGATACGCTGGTCGTTCCTTCCTTCTCGTTCGCCGGCCTGACGCCTCGCGAGACCGAGACGCGGATCGAGAGCGAAGGCGGCTTCTCCGCGATGGTGGGCGCCGCCGGTCGGCTCGGCACCGGCCTGTTGCAGCGCTATCGCGTGCTGCTCGATCCCCGCGCCGGCCGGATGATCCTCCAGCCGGGCAAGACCGTGGCCGCGCCCGTCCTACGCTCGACCAGCGGGCTTCTGGTCGAGTTCACCGGCACCGCGCTCCGCGTCGTCCACGTCATGCGCGGTTCGCCGGCGGCGGCTGGCGGCTGGAAGGCCGGAGAGACGATCTGCGCGGCGGACGGGATCGCGGTCACCGAAGACGTGCGCGACGGGGCGATCGAATGGACGATCGGAACCCCCGGCCGCACGGTGCGCATACATCTTTGCGACGGCAGCGAGCGCAGCCTGACGCTGGCGGATTTCTACTGACGCAGGTTGAGCGCGATGCTGGCGAGGATCATCGCGGCGAGAATCGCCAGCACCTGAATGAGCGTCCATGGCATGAAGCCGACATGATCCATGTTCCGGCGTCCGCGCCGCCGGTGCTCGCCAAAGCCACTGGCTATCGCGACCATGACAGCAGCCGCCGCACCGCCCCATAATTGTTGTTGCATCGTTCCGAAAAACTCCCACATGCCCGCTGCCATCTAGGCAAGGAATCGCCATGCGCCAGACCCTGACCGTGCTCGCCCTCCTCACCACCGCCGTTGCGGTGGCCAGCGTTGCGGCGGGAGAGCCGCGAACCCAGCGCCACACGATCCAGGACGCCGCGGCGGCGACCACGCGGTCGCCGGCGAACATCGCGCGCGACAAATATCGCCATCCGGTCGAGACGCTGAGCTTCTTCGGGGTGAAGCCCGGCGACACCGTGGTCGAAATCTGGCCCGGCGGCGGCTGGTACACCGAGATCCTCGGGCCGCTCACCGCGGGCAAGGGCACGCTCTATGCGGCCGCGCCGTGGCCGGGTGGCGTCAAGGGCGCGCAGGCGCTGCAGGCGAAGGATGCGGCCGCCTATGGCCACCTGAAGTTCGCCGCCTTCCCCTGGGCCGCGGGTCAGCCCAAGGTGCCCGACGGCAGCGCCGATGCCGTGCTCACCTTCCGCAACGTCCATAACTGGCGGATGGGCTATCAGCGCGACGGGCAGGACTATTCGGCCGAAGCGTTCCAGCAGATGTACGCAATGCTCAAGCCCGGCGGCGTGCTCGGCATCGAGGACCATCGCCTGCCCGAGAGCGCGAGCGAGGAACGCGAGAAGACCAGCGGCTATATCAAGGTGTCGACGGTCCGCCGGCTCGCCGAACAGGCGGGCTTCAAGTTCGTCGCCGCGTCCGAAGTCAACGCCAATCCCCGGGACACGGCGGATTGGAAGGACGGCGTCTGGACGCTGCCGCCGAGCTATCGGCTCAAGGACGTCGATCGCGCCAAATATGAGGCGATCGGCGAGAGCGACCGGATGACGCTCAAGTTCAGGAAACCCTGAACAATTTTTGTTGCGGCGCCGAAATACTCCACGCTCCGTTAACCAGTGGGGGTTAGAAATCGGGTCCGTGCCACGCCGGATCCGCTCCTTGCTTTCCGTCCTCCGCGATGAGGTCGACAGCTTCGCCAGCACGAGCGAGGAGATCGCCGCGCGCACCAATCTTCTCGCCCTCAACGCCGCGATCGAGGCGGCACGATCGGGCGAGGCCGGCCGCGGCTTCTCGGTGGTCGCGCAGGAAGTGAAGGCGCTCGCCCAGCAGGCGCGCCACGCCAGCCTCGAATTCCGCTCCGAAGTCCGCGAACGACTCGCGATGGGCGCCGGCATCGCCGACGAGATGGTCGGCGAGATCGAGGGTACCCGGCTCGTCGAGCTCGCCCAGGCGCTGATCCAGAACGTCACGCGCCATCTCTATGGGCGCAGCGTCGATCTGCGGCTGATGGCCTCCGACTCCGAAGTGGTCGCCGCCACGCTGGACCCCAGCCCGGAAAAGATCGCCGCAGCGCAGGCGCGCCTCGCGCTCTTCGCCGAAACCTCGCCTTATTATCTCAATGCGTTCGTCGCCGATCGCGATGGGCGGATCATCATCTCGTCGGATCCCCACGCGCGCGTCCGCCAGACCAACGTCGCCAACGCGCCGCAATTCCTCAAGGCGATGGGCAGCAGCCATCGCGACCAATGGTTCACCGACGAAGTCTGGCAGAATCCATGGTCTGATCACCGCGCGGTGCTGGTCTTCGTCACCGGCATCCGCCCGAGCGGCAACGAAGGCCGCCCCGCCGGCGTCTTCTATGTCGAGTTCGACTGGGAAGGACGGATCCCCGCGATCATCTCCGATCGCTCGCTGTTCGGCGACAAGGAATGGGCGCGCACGCGCATCTCGATCATCGACGAGGCTGCGCGGATCGTCGCCGACTCCTCGGGCGGGGTGCGCTTCGGCGAAACCATCGCGCTGCCCGCCAGGGCCGTGCGCGGCGCCGAGGCGCGCGCCGACACCACGATCGCCTACGCGACCGCCGCCAGCTATCACGGTTTCGACGGGCTCGGCCTGCGCTGCATCATCGAGCAGAAGATGATCAGCATGGAGGAGATCCAGGCCGCGCTCGGGGGCTTGGGGACGCGGAAGGCGGGCTGAGGGGACACCTTCCCTCTCCCGTCGGGAGAGGGTTGCGCAGACTTAGTCTCTGCGAAGCAGAGGCTTGGTCGGAGCCGGGTGAGGGGATCACCTTAACGATAGCGGGACACCCTCACCTAGCTACGCTAGGCAGCAAGCTGCCAAGCTTCGCTACCTCTCCCACAGGGAGAGGAAAAGAGGATTACTTTCCGAGCTTCTCGATCTTGTCCTGGAGCCGTGCCAGCTCGGCCTTGAGCGCCGCGACATCGTCGCCGCCCTCGGCAGGTGCTGCCGGCTTGGCCGCCGGCGCCGCAGTTCCTGCGGCGCCCGTGCCGCCCGGCTTGAACGCCTCGGCCGCGGCTTCGAACATCGCCATGTTGCGCTTGGCGATCTCGGCAAAGGGCGAGTTGGCGAAGGCGCCCTCGACCGCCGACTTGAACTGCTCCTGGTTGCGCCGGAAGCTGTCCATCGATGCCTCGAGATAGCCCGGCACCATCGCCTGCATCGAGTCGCCGTAGAGCGAGATCAGCTGGCGCAGGAAATTGACCGGCAGCATCGAAGCGCCGCGCGCTTCCTCTTCCATGATGATCTGGGTGAGGACGTTGTGGGTGATGTCCTCGTCGGTCTTGGCGTCGACCACCTTGAAGTCGCGCCCCTCGCGCGTCATCGCAGCGAGATGGTCGAGCGTGATGTAGGACGAGGTTTCGGTGTTGTAGAGTCGGCGGTTGGCGTATTTCTTGATGATCACCGGACCCGAGCCCGTAGCAGCCTTCTTCATGGATACCCCCGCGCGTGAATGATGAGACCCTAACATCCTTTGCCGCATCGCAACAAGGGCCTCGACCGCTTCCGCTGTTTCTGGAACTGCTGCGCAGCGAAACTGCAGCATCGCCCGAACGACGCACCGCAGCACTTGCGGGTCTTCGCGCCTATCAGGAGGCGCCCCGCCCCGCCCCACGTCCGTCGATGCCGGCGGTGGCGCGGGCCGGCCGTGCGACGTTGCGCGACTATGGCGGCAGCGGCACGCCGGTGGTGTTCGTGCCTTCGCTGATCAATCCGCCGCTGGTGCTCGATCTCGCCGACGACAATTCGCTGCTGCGCTGGCTCGCGGGGCAAGGCGTACGGCCGCTGCTCGTCGATTGGGGCACGCCGACGCCCGCCGATCGCGCGCAGGACGTCAACGCGCATATCGAGGCGCTGTTGCTCCCGCTGCTCGCCGCGCTCGATCGGCCGCCGGTGCTGGTCGGCTATTGCCTCGGCGGCACCATTGCGACCGCCGCGGCCGCGGCAGTCGAAGCCGCCGGCCTCGTCACCATCGCCGCGCCGTGGCGATTCGCGGGCTATGGCGACGCGCTCGAACCGATCTCGGCGCTCTGGGATCAGGCGCACATGACCTGCGAACAGCTCGGCCTCGTGCCGATGGAAGTGCTGCAGGCGGGCTTCTGGCAGCTCGATCCCAGGCGCACCGTCGCCAAGTTCGAGCGTTTCGCCCGACTCGATCCCACCAGCGACGAGGCGCGCGCCTTCGTCACGCTCGAGGATTGGGCCAATGGCGGCGCGCCGCTCCCTTTCGCCGCCGGCCGCCAGCTGTTCGACGATTTCTTCGTCGCCGATCTGCCCGGCGCCGGGCGCTGGCAGGTCGCCGGCCGCACCATCGATCCGGCGGCGCTGGACCTCCCCGCCCTCTCCTTCGTCTCGACCACCGATCGCATCGTCCCCGCCGGCAGCGCCGCGCGCATCGGCGAAGTTCACGAGCTCGCCATGGGGCATGTCGGGATGATCGTCGGCGGCCGCGCACACGATGCGCTGTGGCAGCCGCTTGCGGACTGGCTAAGCGCGCTCCCGCCTACTAGATAGCCGCCAAACCACGAAGACATCCGCAGGAGTCCTTCCCCCATGACCGATATCGTGATCACCGCCGCCAAGCGCACGCCGGTTGGCAGCTTCCTCGGCGCTTTCGCCGCAACCCCCGCGCACGAGCTCGGCCGCGTCGCGATCGAGGCGGCGCTCGAACAGGCCGGCGTGAAAGGCGAGGAAGTCAGCGAAGTGATCATGGGCCAGGTGCTCACCGCGGCGCAGGGCCAGAATCCGGCACGCCAGGCATCGATGGCCGCGGGCGTGCCCAAGGAGGTCCCCGCCTGGGGCGTCCAGCAGGTCTGCGGCTCGGGGCTGCGTGCCGTAGCGCTCGCCGCGCAGGCGGTCGCCACCGGCGACGCGACGATCGTCGTCGCGGGCGGGCAGGAATCGATGTCGATGTCCACCCACGCCCAGTCGCTGCGCCCGGGCACCAAGATGGGCGATCTCAGCCTCGTCGACACGATGATCAAGGACGGCCTGACCGACGTGTTCAACGGCTATCACATGGGCATCACCGCCGAGAATCTCGCCGAGCAGTATCAGGTCACCCGCGGCGAGCAGGACGAATTCGCCGTCCGCTCGCAGAACCTCGCCGAGGCCGCGCGCGCCGCCGGCAAGTTCAAGGACGAGATCGCCCCGGTGACGATCAAGGGCCGCAAGGGCGACACCGTGGTCGCCGATGACGAATATATCCGCGCCGGCGCCACCGTGGAGGGCGTCGCCGGCCTGCGCCCCGCCTTCAAGAAGGACGGCACCGTCACCGCCGCCAATGCCTCGGGCCTCAACGACGGCGCCGCGGCGCTGGTGGTGATGAGCCGCGAAGAAGCCGAGAAGCGCGGCGCTCCGATCCTCGCGAAGATCAAGAGCTGGGCCTCGGCCGGCGTCGACCCGTCGATCATGGGCATCGGCCCGGTCCCGGCGTCGAAAAAGGCACTCGAAAAGGCCGGCTGGAGCATCGCCGATCTCGACCTGATCGAAGCCAATGAGGCATTCGCCGCACAGGCACTGTCGGTGGGCAAGGAACTCGGTTGGGACGCCGACAAGGTCAACGTCAACGGCGGCGCTATCGCGATCGGCCATCCGATCGGCGCGTCGGGCGCGCGCGTGCTCACCACCTTGCTCTACGAGATGCAGAAGCGCGACGCGAAGAAGGGCCTCGCCACGCTCTGCATCGGCGGCGGCATGGGCATCGCGATGTGCGTCGAGCGCGACTGATCGCATCTGTCTCGCCCGGGTCCGCGCCACGGCGGCGCGGACCCGGGCGGCAGCCGGCGCGCGTCGTGCCGCTTCAGTCCCAGAGCCGATCGAACCGCGCGCCGAGGCCGGTGATCAGCTCGTATTGCGAAAGGCCGCTGAGCGCCGCGGTCTCCGGCAGCGCATAGTCGATCGTCACCCAATCCCCCTCGCCAAGCCCGGGGACGGCATCGGCCGCGACGGCGATCATGTCCATCGAGACGCGCCCGATCACGGGCAACGCCGTGTCGCCGACCCGTACGCCGCCCTTGCCCGAGAAGCAGCGCAGATAGCCATCGGCATAGCCGAGGTTGAGGATCGCCACGTCCATATCGCGCGGCGCAGTGAAGGTCGCGTTGTACCCGACGATCTCGCCGGCTCGCACCCGGCGTCGCTGGATCACCTGCGCCTCGGGCGTGGCGACCTGGCGGATCGGAGTATGTTCGGGCCGCTGCCGCCCGCCATAGAGCGCGATCCCCGGCCGGGTCAGATCGAAAGCATAGTCGCGACCCAATGCGATCCCCGCGGAATTGGCGATGCTCAGCCGCCGCGCCGAGGTCCGTCCGCGCAAACCCGCCAGCGTCGCGCATTGACGCGCGTTGAGCGGCACATCCTCGTCGGCGCAGGCGAGATGGCTCATCAGCGTGTCGATCTCGAGCCCGTCGAGCAGCCCCGCGGCAACCTCCTCGGGCGCGACGCCGAGCCGGTTCATGCCGGTGTCGACCATCACGTCGCAGACGCCGCCGCCGGCCGCCCGCCAGCGCCGGACCTGCCCGGCGGTGTTGAGCACCGGCCGGGCATTCGCCGGCCGATCGGCCATGTCCTCGTCGCGCACGCCGTGAAGGACGGAAACCGCCACCCCGAGATCGGCGAGCGCGCGCGCCTCGCTCCATATCGCGACGAAGAAATCGCGGCACCCTGCCCCGGCCAGCCGCTGGACGACCTCGCGCGCGCCCAGCCCATAGCCGTCGGCCTTCACCGCCGCGCCGCACGCAGCGTCGCCGCCCAGTTCGCGCAACAGCCGCCAATTGGCGACGAGCGCGTCGCCGTCGAGGCGCAGCCTCAGGGGAGAACAGGTCATGCCAGCGCGGTTAGCGTCTGCGCGCGGCGTGCGCCACCGTCTCCTGCAGGCCCCAGGCGGTCACGGCGAGCGCCATCGTCACCACGGCGAAGGTGTACCAGAGCCCGGCATAGGGATCGCCGGTGCGCGCGACGATGTACTGGCTGATCAGCGGCAGGAAACCGCCGAAATAGCCGGTGCCGATATGATAGGGAATCGACATCGAGCTGTAGCGGATCTTCGACGGGAACATCTCCGACAGCAACGCCGCGACCGGCCCATAGGTCGCGCCCGAAAGCGCCATCAGCGCGAGGATCGCGAGCACGATGATCGCGATGTTGCCCGCGGGCGGTACGATCGGGGTGAGATCATAGCCCGCCGCCGCCAGCGCCGCGTCGAGCCCTGCCGGACTGGTGTCGGCGACCGGCTGGCCGCCGATCGACACCGTCACGGCCGGCGTGCGATTGGTCGTGTAGGCGATGCCCTTCTTCGAGAAATGGTCGAGCAGCCTGCCGCATTCGTCGCTTTGCTTCGCTTCGAAGGGATCGTAGCGGCAGGCGGGGCCGGAGACGACCACCGGCGCGCGGCGCGCCGCCTCGGCGAGCCCCGGATTGGCGGCGATGCCGATCACCCAGAAGAGCGGGAAGAGCAGTGCCAGCGTCAGCGCATAGCCTGCGACGATCGGGATCTTACGTCCGATCCGGTCGGAGAGATGGCCGAAGAAGAGGAAGAAGGAGAGCCCGATGATCGCGGAACCGCCGGTGATCAGCTGCGCCGCGGTCGGGTCGAGCCGCATCGGGCCCTGCAGGAACGAGAGCACCGAGAACATCGACGTGTACCAGATCACGGTGAGGCCCGCGGCGATGCCGAACAGCGCCACGAACAGCCGCTTGCCGTTGCCGGGATAGGTGAAGCTCTCGATGAAGGGATTGGCCGCGGTCTCCCCCGCTTCCTTCATCGCCTTGAACACCGGGCTCTCGGAGAGCTTGAGCCGCATCCACAGCGAGATGGCGAGGAGCAGGATCGAGAAGAGGAACGGCACCCGCCAGCCCCAGCTCGCCCAGACATCGGCGAGCGCGAAGCGCGAGATCAGTACCACCGCGAGGCTGAGGATGAACCCGCCGACCACGCTCGCCTGGATGAAGCTGGTGTGGAAGCCCGCGCGCCCCGGCGGCGAATGCTCGGCGACATAGATCGCCGCGCCGCCATATTCGCCGCCGAGCGCCAGCCCCTGGGCGATGCGCAACAGGATGATCAGCACCGGCGCCGCCATGCCGATCGCGGCATAGCTCGGCACCAGCCCGACGCCCGCGGTGGCGATTCCCATCAGCGTGATGGTGACGAGAAAGGTATATTTGCGCCCCAGCCGATCGCCGAGATAGCCGAACAGCACCGCGCCCAATGGGCGGAAGCCGAACCCGACCGCGAAGCCCGCCCAGGCGAGCAGGGTCTGGAGCACTTCGTTCCCCGCCGGGAAGAAGGTCCGCCCGATGATCCCCGACGCGGCCAGCGTGCCGTAGATGAAGAAATCATACCATTCGAAAACGGTGCCCAGCGACGATGCGCTGATCACCAGCCGCATGTCCTTTGCGCTCGGTTCGGCCGCCTGTGTTGCCATCAGTCCACCCCTGTTTGTCCGCAGGTTAGCGGTTCGGATCGGGTGGACAAGAGCGCGGCACACGATCGCCGGTGGATTGTGATCCGCCGAGCGTTTATTCTTGCCCTCGGGGGAGGGCGGAGGCGTGACCGGATCCTGGTTTCAAAGGCTGAAGACCTATTTCGACGAAACGGCCGGCACGGCGCCTCCCACCGTCTGGCTCTGGGATACGCGGCCCTCGCTGCTCGCCCGGATCATAGTCCGGCTATTCTATCTGGCGCGATGCCTCAGCCCGCTCCAGCATCTCAAACAATATTATCGAATCCGGAAACGGCGCGCGGCGGCGGAGAGCAACGCCGAACGCTACAAGAACCGGCTGGATTTCGAGGCCAGGGACAGCGAGATCTATTTCCTCGTGGCGCTCGCCGTGATCGTGTCGCTTGGTGCAATCCTCTATCTCGTCATGCCGGAAGGCAGCGCCGCCATCGCCCGGCGCGGCATCGTCTTTGATCCGACACCCCTTCGGCTTGGGGTGCGGATCGTCGCATGCCTCGTGGCGGTGATCCTGGCGATCGAATCCTTCGTCTGGATCTCCTATTATCTCCTGTGGCGGAGCTTCGCCGAGCCGGTCTACACCCTGTATCATCCGGCGGAATATTTCGTGCTGTTCCCGGTCGTGCTGATGGTCCAGACGACCGCGCTGGCGATTCTTCTATGGATCCCTCCGACCGGCATTTTCCTTGCGCTCGTCGATGTCGCCGAAGAACCCGCTGCCCTCGTCGCGCTGGGCAAATATTATTTCGTCGTCATCATCGCGAATCTGCTGAGCATGTTTCCGCAGACGCGTTTCAAGACGCCCGTGGTCATCAACATCGTCGGTGCCGGCGACGTCGTGGAGAACCGGATGCTCCCCGCCCTTCTCGAGGGACCGGGCAAGACGAGCGCATCGCACATCCAGGTATTCACCCTCGGCCCCGGCGACGCGCCGAGCTCCCATATCGCCTCGCGCGGCGTCGCTCTCCATCTCGTCGGCGACGAAACCGCTCCACGAAAGGCCGAGGAGCGCATCATCGCCAAGGTCATTGCATCGGGAGCGCCCGCGATCATCGCGACGCCTTCCTTCGCGCATTTCCGCTACGTTACTGCGCTGAACAGCAAGGGCATCCGCTTCGCGGTCGAAAAGCCGCTGTCGACGCTCGCCCAGGACATCAAGGTGTTCCGCGATGCTGGCGACCGCTTCAAGGAAAGGATGTTCGCACTCAGCTATTATGGCCTGGAGAAGGCGCTTCCGCTGACCTATCTGCTGAGCGCCAACCATCATTACGAGCGCTTCCTCGACATCGACGGCGCCGGCGCCTGCGCCGACCACTGCGCGTCGGTGCATTTCGACGCCCCCCTGCTTGTCTCCAGGCTGGGCCGGCTAAAGGCGCTCCGGATCGATCTCGTCGAAGGTCCCGAAACCGATCGACGCGTCTGGACCGAGCAACAGGGCGGCGAAGGCATCGCCTTCGAGACGATGATCCATCCCCTGATCCTGCTGCAGAAATTCGTCCGGCATCAAGGCCTGTCCCTTGGCAGCTTCCAGCCCGTGGTGAGCGCAGGCTTCAGCGTCGATGCGCATCGCGAGAACAGCACGACCTTCCTGCGCTACGACGGAAAGATCACCGCGCCCGGCCAGAGCATCGAGGTGACGCTGACATGCGGTAAATATGCCGACGCGCCCTGGCGGCGCAGGGCCGGAACCGCCGAATTCGAGCGTGGCCGGCTCGCGTTCAGCTTCGACGACAAGAGCTGCGACCTGATCCTCGACAACGGCCGAACCACGCGGCTGTGGGTGCAGGAGCGTTTCGCGACGCGGAACTACGCCGTTCAGATGGCGCTGACCCGCCAGTTCTTCGAAGAGGGGTGGATCGACGTCCGGTTCGACGATTTCGACGATCAGATCGAAGTGCTCGACTGGTTGCTGAACGTCGACATGACGCCGTCCCGGCGCTTCACCTATGGCAAATCCGACTATTCGCAGCTCGCCACGCATCTGGAATGACGCACGCGAGCGGCACGCACGGCGGCGCCTTGAGCGGGCGCCTCAGGCGGTGATCGCCTCCAGCGCTTCGCTCGCCTCCATCCACGCCGTCTCGGCGACATCTATCCTGTCGCTCAACTCGGCGCGGCGCTTCATCAGCTCGGTCATGGTGAGCTTGACCAGCGCCGCGTCGGCGGTCGCGGGATCGAACATCGCGCGCTCGACGGCGCTGCGCTGCTCGGTCAGCTTCGCCAGCTCGGTCTCGGCGGCCTGGGCGGCCTTGCGCAGCTCGGCGCCCCGCTCGCGCGCCTCGGCGGCGAGGCGACGGGCCTCCTTCTTGTCGGCCTTGCTCGCCTTGGGGCCCTGCCCCTCCTTGCTGAGCACGAAGGCGATGTAATCGTCGAGACTGCCGTCGAATTCCTTGGCGGTGCCCTGATCGACGAGCACCAGCCGGTCGGCGGTCATCTCGAGCATATGGCGGTCGTGGCTGACCACCACCACGGTGCCGCTATAGTCGTTGAGCGCCTGGATCAGCGCCTCGCGCGCGTCGACGTCGAGGTGGTTGGTCGGCTCGTCGAGGATCAGCATGTGCGGGGCGTCGCGCGTGATCAGCGCCAGCGCCAGCCGGGCGCGTTCACCGCCCGAAAGCTTGCCGACCAGAGTCGTCGCCTTGTCGCCCGAAAAGCCGAAGCGGCCGAGCTGGGCGCGGACCGCCGACTGGCTCGATCCCTTCATCAGCCGGGTCATGTGGTCGAGCGGCGTATCGTCGCGATCGAGCTCCTCGACCTGATACTGGGTGAAATAGCCGACGCGCATCTTGCCCGAGGCGTTCATCGCGCCGTCCATCGGCTTCAATTGCGCCGCCAGCAACCGCGCCAGCGTGGTCTTGCCGTTGCCGTTGCGCCCGAGCAGCGCGATCCGGTCGTCGGGGTCGATGCGCAGATTGAGCCGCTGGAGGATCGGCTTGTCGCCATAGCCGACGCTGGCGAGATCGAGCGTGATCAGCGGCGGGCGCAGCTCATCGGGATTGGGGAAGCCGAAGCTCAGCGAGGGATCGTCGATCAGCTCGGCGATCGGCTGCATCTTCGCGAGCGCCTTGGCGCGGCTCTGCGCCTGCTTGGCGGTCGAGGCGCGCGCCGAGTTGCGGCGGACATAGTCCTGCAGCTTCTCGCGCTCGGCCTGCTGCTTCGCCCGTGCCGAGGCGAGTTGCGCCTGGCGCTCGGCGCGCTGCCGCTCGAACGCGTCATAGCCGCCCGGATAGAGCGTCAGCTTGCCGCGCTCGAGATGGAGGATGTGATCGACGACGTTATTGAGGAAGTCGCGCTCGTGGCTGACCAGCAGGATCGTCGCCGGATAGCCCTTGAGGAAGTCCTCGAGCCACAGCACCGCTTCGAGATCGAGGTGGTTCGAAGGCTCGTCGAGCAGCAGCACGTCGGGCTGCGAGAAGAGCAGGCTGGCCAGCGCGACGCGCATCTTCCAGCCGCCCGAGAAGCTGTCGAGCGGGCGGTGCTGCGCCTCCTCGTCGAAGCCGAGCCCGACGAGGATCTGCGCCGCGCGCGACGGCGCGGTATAGGCGTCGATCGCCATCAGCCGATCATGCACTTCGCCCAGCCGATCGGGATCATGGCTTGTCTCGCTCTCGGCGAGCAGGGCCGCGCGCTCGACATCGGCGGCGAGCACCGTCTCGAACGGAGTCGCGTCGCCGGCGGGCGCTTCCTGCGCGATATAGCCGAGCTTGGCGCCGCGCGGCATGTCGATGCCGCCGGTGTCGGGCTCGAGCTGCGACGCGATCACCTTGACCAAAGTCGTCTTGCCCGCGCCGTTACGCCCGATCAGCCCGATCCGTCCGCGCGGCGGCAGGTTCGCGGTGGCGCCGTCGAGGATCGTGCGCCCGCCGAGGCGCACCGTGATATCGGTCAGGTTGAGCATGATGCGTGCGCCCCTAGCACTCACGGGCACCATCCCCAAGCCCCGGCCAAGCCCTTATTCCGCAACGCAACAATTCATCCGGCGATTGCGCGGGAATGATGTAGCATGGCGCGGCCACTCGCTGCGGGAGAATCCCATGCGTATGATGATGCCCCTGCTCGCGCTGCTGACCCTTGCGCTACCGGCGAAAGCCCAGGTCCCCGCCTATCCTTCCGCCTTCCAGACGCAGGAGATCGCTGCGAACGGCACCACGCTCCACGTCCGCATCGGCGGCAAGGGCCCCGCGGTGCTCCTCCTCCACGGCTATGGCGAAACTGGGGACATGTGGGCGCCGCTCGCCGCCGCGCTGATGCGCGATCACCGCGTGATCGTCCCCGATCTGCGCGGCATGGGCCTCTCCGCGATAGCTCCCGCCGGCTACGACAAGAAGACCCAGGCGGCCGACATGGCGGCGCTGCTCGATACGCTGAAGATCGATCGTGCCGACGTCGTCGCCCACGATATCGGCAACATGGTCGCCTATGCCTTCACGATGCAGCATCGCGCGCGGGTCACGCGGCTGGTGGTGATCGACGCTCCCATCCCCGGAATCGGCCCGTGGGAAGAGGTGCTCAAGAACCCGCTCGTCTGGCACTTCCGTTTCGGCGGCCCCGACATGGAGCGGCTCGTCGCCGGGCGCGAACGGATCTATCTCGATCGCTTCTGGAACGAATTCTCCGCCGATCCCAAGCACTTCGACGAAGCTTCGCGCGTTCACTACGCCGCGCTCTATTCCCGTCCGGGCGCGATGCACGCCGGCTTCGCGCAATTCGCAGCGTTCGACCAGGATGTAATCGACAACCGCGGCTTCCTCGCCGCCAACGGCAAACTCGCAATGCCAGTGCTCGCACTCGGCGGGGAGAAAAGCTTCGGCCCGATGATGGCGACGATCATGCGCGCGTCCGCTGCGAACGTCACCGAGGGCATCGTTCCCGCTTCCGGTCACTGGATCATGGAGGAGAACCCCGCCGCGACGGTGAAGCTCGTTAGGGAGTTCCTGTCGGCCACCTAGATCCGACATCGGCGCATCTTTGTTGTCGACCCGAAACTATGAGACGCTTTCGCGCGCGAGTCGCAGCCGCGTCTCGCCGGCCCAGATGGGGGGACAGTCCAATGAGCGACAATCCGAGCTATCCGATCGCCACCGCCGCCGTGAACTGGTTCGACAGCAGCAGCCAACTCCATATCCGCGTCTATTCGACCGACGGCTACAACATCACCGAGCGCTGCTGGGACGGGCAGGGTTGGTCCAATGGCGGCTTCGCGGCGCCGGGCAGCGCGGTCTCGGCGACGGCGTGGACCGCCTCCGACGGCGCGCATATCCGCGTCTATGCCACCAACGACGACGCGACCGCCGAATGGTGCTTCGATCCCGCGACAGCGTGGACGCAGGGTAGCTACACGGTGAGTTGAGTTGACCCGAATCTCCCTCTCTTCGCTTGCGGGGAGAGGGAGATCGATGGCGTCCGCTTGGCCTTGGCGGACCACGCCCCTATGCGCTCCGGCACGGGAGGGTGCCGGAATGATCGAAGGTTCGTGCCATTGCGGCGGGGTTCGCTTCCAGCTCGACTGGCGGATCGACGAACTCACTACCTGCGATTGCTCGCTATGCGCGATGCGCGGCGCGGTGATGGCGAAACTGCCCGAGACCGCGCTGGAAGTCACCGCGGGCGAGGACCTGCTCACGCTCTACCAATGGAACACCCACCGCGCCTGCCACTATTTCTGCAGCCGCTGCGGGATCTACGTCTTCCACCGCAAGCGCGCGGCGCCCGATCACTTCGGCGTCAACGCGCGCTGCCTGCACGATTTCGACCTCACCGCGGTATCGGTGCGCGCGACCGAAGGCGCGAACATGACGCTCGAGGATCCAGACCCGCGTGATCGCTGGCCGGGGCCGCGCGTCGGGCGTTCGGACGCGTCTTCCGGCTAACCCACGCCGCACGACTTTCCATATTGGAAAATTATCACTTGCCGATATGGAAAGTGAGCGATATCACTTTCCATATTGGAAAGGGAATTCAATCATGCCCAATGTTGCCGAAGCGCGCGATGCGCTTGACCAGATCGACGCCAGCCGCGCCCGCCTTGCGCTCGCCGCAAATTGTCCGCCTGCCCGTCATCTCGCCTTCGCGGGCGTGATGGGGGCGCTGGTGCTTTCGCCGCTGGCCCATCCCTATCAGCTCCTGACCCTCGTACCGATCATGCTGGCGGTGGTGCTGATCATCCAATGGGATCGGCGGCGGCTGGGCATGTTCATCAACGGCTATCGCCGCGGCAAGACGCGCCTCGTCACTGCCGGGCTGCTGCTGGCGATCCTGCCAATCTATTTCGCGAGCGCCTGGCTTGCATATGAGGCGAAGCTGGTCTGGCCCTCGATCTTGCTCGCAGCCATCGCGATGCTGGTCAGCTATGTCGGCAGCACGATCTGGCAGCGCGTGTTCCGCCGCGAGATGGGGCTCGCCGCATGAGCGCACCCGCCTTCGATCCGGTGATCCACCCGCCGACGCGGCTGCAAGTGATGGCCGTTCTGGTCAATATCGACGAGGCCGAATTCGCCACGCTGCGCGGCATGACTCAGGTCAGCGATTCGGTGTTGTCCAAGCATCTCTCGGCGCTGGTCGAGGCCGGGTACGTCAAGCTTCGCAAGGCGGCGACGGGCGGGCGTCAGCGCACCTGGGCCGGCGCGACCCGCGCAGGCCGCGCGGCGTTCGATCGCCATGTCGACGCATTGAAGCAGCTCGCCGGCCTCACCGGAGCGCCCGCGCCGCTCAGTCCAGATTCGGCCGCAGCCAGCGGGTAGCCTGCTCGATGCTGACCCCGCGGCGCGCGGCATAATCCTCGAGCTGATCCTGCCCGATCCGGGCCACGCCGAAATATTCGGCTTGCGGATGGCCGAAATAGAAGCCCGACACCGCCGCGGTCGGCAGCATCGCGAAGCTTTCGGTCAGCGAGATGCCGGTGCGCTTGTGCGCGTCGAGCATCTTGAACAGGATCGGCTTGAGGCTGTGCTCGGGGCAGGCCGGATAGCCCGGCGCGGGGCGGATGCCGCGATATTGTTCCTTGATCAGCGCCTCGTTGGTGAGCTGCTCGCCCTCGGCATAGCCCCAGAGCGAGGTGCGCGTGAACTGGTGGAGCCGCTCGGCGAACGCCTCGGCAAGGCGGTCGGCCAGCGCCTTCAGGAGGATGTCCGAATAATCGTCGATCGCGTTCTTGAAGCGCGCGAGGTGCGGCTCGATACCGTGGATGCCCACCGCGAAGCCGCCGATCCAGTCGCCGTCATGATCGATAAAATCGGCGAGGCACATGTTCGCCCGGCCCTCGCGCTTGGCGATCTGCTGCCTGAGCATCGGCAGCGTGACATGCTCCTCGTCCTGGACATGGACGATGATGTCGTCGCCTTCGCGCGCGCAGGGCCAGAGGCCGACCACGCCGCGCGCGGTGAGCCATTTCTCCTCGACGATCTTGTCGAGCATCTTGTTGGCATCGGCGAACAATGAGGTCGCGCTTTCGCCGACCACCTTGTCCTCGAGGATCGCCGGATAGACGCCCGCCAGCTCCCAGGCGCGGAAGAAGGGGGTCCAGTCGATATATTGGCGGAGGTCCTTGAGGTCCCAATCGTCGAAATTGTGCACGCCCGGCATGCGCGGCTTGCCGGGCTTGAGGCTCATATCCGCCTCAAAGGCGTTGTCGCGCGCCTTGTCGATCGGCAGCAGCTCGCTCTGCCCGCGCCCGGCGCGCGCCTGGCGGACCTGCTCATATTCGGCTGCGACCTTGGCGACGTAATCGTCGCGCTGGGTGTCGGAGACCAGCGCGGTCGCGACGCCGACCGCGCGGCTGGCGTCGAGCACGTGCACCACCGGGCCGGTATAGGCCGGCTCGATCCGGAGCGCGGTGTGGACGCGGCTGGTGGTGGCGCCGCCGATCAGCAGCGGCATCGTCATCTCGAGCCGCTGCATCTCCTCGGCGACGGTGACCATCTCGTCGAGCGACGGCGTGATCAGCCCCGAGAGCCCGATCATATCGGCATCGTTCTCGTTAGCGGCCTCGATGATCTTCGACCACGGCACCATCACGCCGAGATCGACCACTTCGAAGCCGTTGCACTGGAGGACCACGCCGACGATGTTCTTGCCGATATCGTGGACATCGCCCTTGACCGTGGCCATCACCACCTTGCCCTTGCCCTTGGCGCCGGGCTCCTTGGCGGCCTCGATGAAGGGCAGCAGATGCGCCACGGCCTTCTTCATCACGCGCGCCGACTTGACCACCTGCGGCAGGAACATCTTGCCCGATCCGAACAGGTCGCCGACGACGTTCATCCCGTCCATCAGCGGGCCTTCGATGACTTCGATCGGGCGCGCGAACTGGAGCCGCGCCTCTTCGGTGTCCTCGACGACATGCGCGTCGATACCCTTGACGAGCGCGTGCTCGAGCCGCCGCGCGACGTCCCAGCCGCGCCATTCGGCAGCCTGCTTCTCGGCGACCGCGTCGGTGCCGCGATAGCGCTCGGCGAGGCTGATCAGCCGCTCGGTGGCGTCCTCGCGCTTGTCCCAGATCACGTCCTCGCAGGCTTCGCGCAGCTCGGGGTCGATCGCGTCATAGACGTCGAGCTGGCCGGCGTTGACGATGCCCATGTCCATCCCCGCCTGGATGGCGTGATAGAGGAACACGCTGTGCATCGCGCGGCGCACCGGCTCGTTGCCGCGGAACGAGAAGCTGAGGTTCGAGACGCCGCCCGAGATATGGCAATGCGGGCAGCGCACCTTGATCTCCTTGCACGCCTCGATGAAGTCGATCGCGTAGCGGCGATGCTCGTCGATTCCCGTGGCCACCGCGAAGATGTTGGGATCGAAGATGATGTCCTCGGGCGGGAAGCCGATCCCGGTGAGCAGCTTGTACGCGCGCTCGCAGATCTCGACCTTGCGCTCCCTGGTGTCGGCCTGGCCGACCTCATCGAACGCCATCACCACCACCGCGGCGCCGTACGCCATGCATTTCCGCGCATGGTCGAGGAACTGGTCGACGCCTTCCTTCATGCTGATCGAATTGACGATCGGCTTGCCCGAGACGCACTTCAGCCCCGCCTCGATCACGTCCCATTTCGAGCTGTCGATCATCACCGGCACCCGCGCGATGTCGGGCTCGGCGGCGATCAGCTTGAGGAAGGTGGTCATCGCCGCGTGCGCGTCGAGCAGGCCCTCGTCCATGTTGACGTCGATCACCTGCGCGCCGTTCTCGACCTGCTGGAGCGCGACCTCGACCGCCTTGGCATAGTCGCCGCCCATGATCAGCTTCTTGAACGCAGCCGAACCGGTGACGTTGGTGCGCTCGCCGATATTCACGAACTGGGCAGTGGAGGGGGTCGAGGTCATTGTTCTTCCTAAATCCTCCCCCGGAGGGGGAGGGGGACCGCCAAAGGCGGTGGAGGGGTAGTTGCCACAAACGGACCGGCTCGCGTGGGGAGATTACCCCTCCACCAGCTTCGCTGGTCCCCCTCCCCCTCCGGGGGAGGATTTCGAGATCAGGCCGCCATGGTGAACGGCTCGAGGCCCGCCAGCCGCGTCCGCACCGGCGGGGTCGGCAGCTGGCGCGCGGGGAGCCCCGCCACCGCATCGGCGATCGCCTTGATGTGCGCCGGAGTCGAGCCGCAGCAGCCGCCGAGCACGTTGACCTGGCCGGCGTCGGCCCATTCCTTGACCAGCCCCGCGGTGGTCGCGGGCAGCTCGTCATAAGCGCCGAGCTCGTTGGGCAGGCCGGCGTTCGGATAGACCATGATCAGCGTATCGGCGAGCGCCGACAGCGTCTTGACGTGCGGGCGGAGCTGCTCGGCGCCGAACGAGCAATTGAGCCCGATCGTCACCGGCCGCGCGTGCCGCACCGCGTGCCAGAAGGCCTCGACAGTGTGGCCCGAAAGGTTGCGCCCGCTGAGGTCGGTCAGCGTCATCGACAGCATGATCGGCAGGTCGCGGCCGAGCGCCTCGCCCGCCTCGATCGCCGCCATGATCCCCGCCTTGGCGTTGAGCGTGTCGAACACCGTCTCGATCAGGACGAAATCGATCCCGCCCTCGACCAGCGCGTCGATCTGCTCGCGGTACACGTCCTTGAGATAATCGAAGTCGATCTCGCGATAGCCGGGATCGTTGACATCGGGGCTCAGCGACAGCGTCTTGTTGGTCGGTCCGAGCGCACCGGCGACGAAGCGCGGGCGGCCATCCTTCGCCTCGAACTCGTCGGCGATCGAGCGGGCCAGCTTCGCGCTTTCGACATTGATCTCGCGGACGAGATGCTCGGCGCCGTAATCGGCCTGGCTGATCCGATTGGCCGAGAAGGTGTTGGTCTCGGCGATGTCCGCTCCGGCCTCGAAATAGGCGCGGTGGATCGACGCGGGCACCTCGGGCTTGGTCAGCGCGAGGATGTCGTTGTTGCCCTTCTGATCGTGCGAAAGACCGAGCGTGCCGGCATAGGCGGCTTCCTCGAGCTTCCAGTTCTGGATCTCGGTGCCGAACGCGCCGTCGGTGATCAGGATGCGCTTTTGCGCCTCGGCCAGCAGTTTCTCGCGTGCAGTCATATCAACTTCCTAGTTCCTCCCCGGCACGGGGAGGGGGACCATGCGCAGCATGGTGGAGGGGGCTCTCCTCATCAGACTTCGCCGGTGGAGAGCCCCCTCCACCGCTTCGCGGTCCCCCTCCCCGTTCCGGCGAGGATCAGTTACGCCGCCACCAGCGCTGCGCCGACCTTGGGCCGCAGCCCGAGCAGATGGCAGATCGCGTAGCTCAGCTCGGCGCGGTTGAGCGTGTAGAAGTGGAACTGGCGGACGTCGCCGGCATAGAGCTTGCGGCAGAGCTCCGCCGCGAGCGTCGCCGCGACGAGCTGCCGCGCCGCAGGATGCTCGTCGAGCCCCTCGAACAGCTTGCCCATCCAGGCCGGCACCGCGGTGCCGCACATCGCCGACATGCGCTGGACGCTGGCGAAGTTCATCACCGGCATGATCCCCGGCACGATCTCGGCGGTGATCCCCGCCTTGGCCGCGTCGTCGCGGAAGCGGAAGAAGGCCTCGGGTTCGAAGAAGAATTGCGTGATCGCGCGGGTCGCGCCGGCGTCGATCTTGGCCTTGAGGTTCTCGATATCGGCGCCGGGATTGGGCGAATCCGGATGGCATTCGGGATAGGCCGCGACCGAGATCTCGAACGGATGGAGTTTCCGGAGACCCGCCACCAGATCGGCGGCGTTCTCGTAACCGCCCGGATGCGTGCGGTACTTCTCGCCGGCACGCGGCGGATCACCGCGCAGCGCGACGATGTGGCGCACACCCGCCGCCCAATATTCCTGCGCGACCTGATCGATCTCCTCGCGCGTCGCCTCGACGCAAGTGAGGTGCGCGGCCGCCGGGATCGCGGTCTCGCGCGAGATCCGCGCGACGGTGTTGTGCGTGCGCTCGCGGGTGGTGCCGCCGGCCCCATAGGTCACGCTGACGAAACGCGGACCCAGCGGCGAGAGCGTCTGGATCGACTCCCAAAGCGTCTCTTCCATCTTCTCCGTCTTGGGCGGGAAGAATTCGAAGCTCACTTCGATATCGCCGGCCACGTCCGCGAACAGCGGCGCCGCCAGCGGGTCCACGATGCTCATGCCGCTTTCACTTCCTTCGATTCCAGGCCGGTCTTGCGACCCAGCCACAATTTGACGGTGAGCTCGCCGCCCTCGAGCGTCTCGACCAATACCGGGGCGAGCCCGGCGCCGGCGAACCAGCCGAGGATCTGCTCGTCCGAGAAGCCGAGCCGGGTGTGCGCGTCGCGCGAGCGCAGCTCCTCGCGATCGTGCGGGGCGAAATCGACGATCAGCAGCCGGCCGCCGTCGCTGAGCACGCGCGCCGCCTCGCCGATCGCCGCCCCCGGCTGCTGCGCGAAGTGGAGCACATGGTGCAATATCGCCGCGTCCGCCCCGCCATCGGCGAGCGGGAGCGCATAAAGGTCCGCCTGGCGCAGCTCGGCATTGGCGAACCCGCGCTCGGAAAGCTTGGCGCGCGCGAGGCGGAGCATCTCGGACGAGCGATCGATCCCCAGCGCATACTCGGCGAGCGGGGCGAACAGCTCGAGCATCCGGCCCGTGCCGGTGCCGATATCGATCAGGCAGCCGAGCTTCGTATCGCCCAGCGCCCTGGCCATCGCCGCCTCGATCTCGCTGTCGGCGACGTGGAGCGAGCGGATCGCGTCCCATTCGCCGGCATTGGCCTCGAACCATTCGGCGGCGGCGCTGGCGCGGTCGGCGCGGACCGCGGCGAGCCGCGCCTCGTCGGCGATCGTCCAGTGATCGGCCTCGTCCCAGCTGTCGAGCGCGGCGAGGATCGGCTGGACCTTGGCATCCGCGCCCAAAGCGACGAACACCCAGCTGCCTTCCTTGCGCCGTTCGGCCAGCCCGGCGTCGCACAGGATCTTGACGTGCCGGCTGACGCGCGGCTGGCTCTGCCCGAGCACTTGCGCGAGCTCGCCCACCGACAACTCCATCGCGCGCAGCAGCGCAACGATGCGCAGCCGCGTCGAATCGGCGAGAGCGCGGAAGATGGCGAGGGCCTGGACCATGAGGAATATAGATATAAAGATATCTTTATATCAGGTCAACGCAGTTGCGCCGCGTGCCGGTGCTGGTTAGCCCTCGCGAGGCTGAACCAGAGGATGAACCCATGCGCAAGACCTTGCTCCTTCTTCCCGTCGCCTTGCTCGCCCTCTCCGCTTGCGGCGGCGCGAAGAACGAGGCCGCCGAGGCCAATGAGACGATCTCCGGCGACAGCAACACGATGGGCGAGGCAGTGAGCGACGTGAACGCCGCCAACGCCGCCACTGACGCCGCGTTCACCGAGGCCGAGAACAGCTATGTCGGCAATGCGAGCGACGGCGGCGCGGCCGGCAACGAGATCGAGGAATAAGATGCGCGGTCTGCCGCTGCTGCTCCTGCTGGCCCTCGCCGCCTGCGGCCAGACCGCCGACGAGAGCGGTGCCAGCGCCGACGAGGCGCGCCAGCTCAACGAAGCCGCGGCGGCGACCGACGTCAACGCCAGCTTCGGCGACAACGGCTCGGTGTGGCAATGAGCGCGCAGCGCGAGCTCGGCACCTCGGGCCTGTCGATCACCCCGCTGGTGCTCGGCGGCAATGTCTTCGGCTGGACCGCCGACAAGGCCGCAAGCTTCCGCCTCCTCGATCGCTTCGTCGAGCGTGGCGGGGTGATGATCGACACCGCCGATGTCTATTCGAGTTGGGTCCCCGGCCATGCGGGCGGCGAATCCGAGACGATTATCGGCGAATGGCTGCGCAGTTCGGGCAAGCGCGACAAGGTGCTGATCGCCACCAAGGTCGGCATGCTCGACGGCGAAGGCGGATCGAAGCTCGCCCCCGCGCGCATCGCCGCGGCGGCCGAGGCCTCGCTGCAGCGGCTGGGCATCGACACGATCGACCTCTATTTCGCACATCAGGACGACGAGGAGGTGCCGCAGGAAGATGCGCTCGCGGCGTTCGACACGCTGATCAAGGCGGGCAAGGTCCGCGCGCTGGGCGCCTCCAACTTCCACGCCGCGCGGCTCAAATCGGCGCTCGACATCGCGACGCGCGAAGGTCTGCCGCATTATCGCGTGCTCCAGCCCGAATATAATCTCGTCAGCCGCCACAAATATGAGGGCGAGCTCGAGGACCTGTGCGTCACCTGCAATATCGGCGTGGTGCCCTATTACGGCCTCGCCTCGGGCTTCCTCAGCGGCAAATATCGCAGCGAGGCCGATTTCGGCAAAAGCGTGCGCGGCGGCCGGATGGCGGCATTCCTCGCGGGCAAGGGCGGCGCGGTGCTCGCGGCGATGGACGAAGTCGCCGCCGAGACCGGCGCCAGCCTCGCGCAGATCGCGCTGGCCTGGCTCGCCGCGCAGGACGGCGTCACCGCGCCCATCGCGAGCGCGACCTCGATCGAACAGCTCGACGAGCTGGTCGGGGCGTGGGACGTGGCGCTGAGCAAAGACCAGCTCGACCGGCTGACGGCCGCAGGGGCTTAAATCCTCCCCCGGAGGGGGAGGTGGCAGCCGCAGGCTGACCGAGAGGCAATCTCCGCGAGCGATTCGCTTGTGGAGATCACCCCTCCACCGCTTCGCGGTCCCCCTCCCCCTCCGGGGGAGGATTGGGAACACCCCGCCCCGCTCCGGCATTACTTCGGCATGCCGCGCGCGAGCGATCCCGCATGACCATCACCCGCTGGCCGACCCGGCTGTGGCTCGTCCGTCACGGCCAGAGCGCCGGCAACGTCGCGCGCGATCTCGCGCATGCCGCGGGCGAGCATCGCATCGCGATCGACATTCGCGACGTCGACGTGCCGCTCTCGGAGCTCGGTGAACGTCAGGCCGAGGCGCTCGGCCGCTGGTTCGCGCGCGGCGAGGGCAATGGCCGCCCCGACGTGATCCTCGCCAGCCCCTATCTCCGCGCCCGCGAGACTGCGCGCCGCTTCCGTGATGCCGGCGGCGCCGACCCGGACGAGACGATCTGCGCCGACGAGCGGCTGCGCGAGAAGGAGTTCGGCATCCTCGACGGGCTCACCACCGCCGGCATCCGCGCGACCGAGCCCGAACAGGCCGAGTTCCGCCGCCTGCTCGGCAAATTCTATCATCGCCCGCCCGGCGGCGAGAGCTGGTGCGACGTGATCTTCCGGCTGCGCTCGCTGATGGACACGGTGTCGCTCCATTATGCTGGCCGCGAGGTGATGATCGTCGCGCACCAGGTGGTGGTGCTGTGCCTGCGCTACATCATCGAGAATCTGTCCGAGGCCGAAATCCTCGCGATCGACAAAGCGGGCGACGTCGCCAATTGCTCGGTCACCGAGTATGTCCACGCTCCCGACGCGGGCAAGGACGGAGGGCTCGCGCTGCTCCGCTACAACGTCACCGCGCCGGTCGACGAGGACCCGGTCGCCGAGACTACCAGCGAGCCCGACGCGCCGGTCGCGCCGCGCGGATGACGCCGCTCGACACCAGGTGGCTCGCAGCGCACCCGCTCCCCGCGCTGCCGACCGACACCGACAAGAACAGCCGCGGCCGCGTGCTCGTCGCGGGCGGTTCGGAGAGCGTTCCCGGCGCGCTTCGATTGACCGGCGAGGCGGCGTTGCGCGCCGGCGCGGGCAAGCTCCAGCTCGCTACGGTCGCCGGAGTGGCACCGCATCTCGGCGTGCTCGTTCCCGAGGCGGCGATCTTCGCGTTCGCGGCCAACGACGCGGGCGAGCTCGGCGACGATGCCGGTCGGGTACTCTGCGGCTATCTCGACCGCTGCGACGCGCTGGTGCTGGGCCCCGGCATGGGGGAGAAGGCGCCCGCCGAGGCGATCCTCGAGCCGGTAATCACCGAACCGCGCCGCACGCTCTCGCTGGTGCTCGACGCCGCGATGATCCGTGCGGCGAGCGACTTCGCACCCGCGATCCACGCGCATCGGGGTCGCATCGTCCTCACGCCGCATCCCGGCGAGATGGTCGATTTGATGCGTTGCGATCCCGCGCGCATCGAAGAAGATTCTGCCGGCCTCGCACAGGAGGCCGCCCGACGCTTCAATGCCACGGTGTTGCTCAAGGGCCCGGAGACCTGGATCGCCTGCCCCGGCGAAGGGCTGCTCCGCTATCCCGGCGGCGGGCCGGGGCTGGCCACAGGCGGCTCGGGCGACGTGCTCGCGGGCATCATCGGCGGGCTGATCGCGCGCGGCGCCAGCCCGCGCGTCGCCGCGGCCTGGGGGGTTTGGGCGCATGGCGAAGCGGGTCGGATACTCGCCAAGCGAGTCGGCCCGCTCGGCTTTCTGAGCCGCGAATTGCTCAGCGAGATCCCCCGCCTGCTCGCGCAGCCCTTGGTCGACGGCTAGCCGAAGCCCTCCCCCGCTGCGCGAGGGAGAATTATCGTCCCATTCTACAGATAGCTCGTTACCGCGGGCGGGTTCCACCACGCGTTGTTGCGTCCGTCGCCAAATTTGACCGGCGCCGCCGCGAGCTCCTCGTCACTCGCGTCGTCGAGCGAACCGAGCTGCACCGAGACGAATGCGCCGCCGATCTCGGGCACGTCGCCCACGCTGAACGGCGCGCAGCCGCACTTGCTGCAGAAGCGATGGCTGCCCTGCCCCGTCCCGAACGAATAGTCGCTGAGCACCCCTTCGCCGCTGAGCAGCCGGAAGGCGTCGGGCTTGAGCAGCGCCCCCCAGTTGCGCCGCTTGGTGCAGATCGAGCAATTGCATTTGCCCGTCCCCGCCTCGAGGTCGATCTCGGCTTCGAAGCGCACCGCGCCGCAGTGGCAGCTGCCATGATAGGTCTTGAGCATCGTCTGTCTCCCTTGGAATGCGGGATCGACTTACTGCCATGCTGCTGCCAACATGGTGTCAGCAGCGTGGCAGTAGAAGCATCGAAATGCGCAAGGCCGACCGCCTCTTCCAGATCGTCCAGATCCTCCGCCGCACGTCGCGCCCGGTGACCGCCGATGCGATCGCCATCGAGCTCGAGACCTCGAAGCGCTCGGTCTATCGCGACATCGCCGCCTTGATCGGCCAGCGCGTGCCGATCCGCGGCGAGGCGGGGATCGGCTATGTCCTCGAAGGCGGGTTCGATCTGCCGCCGCTGATGCTCACCGCCGACGAGATCGATGCGGTGGCGCTCGGTGCACAATGGGTCGCCGGCCATGCCGACCCCGCGCTTGCGCGCGCCGCACGGGACGTGCTCGCCAAGGTCGCGGCGGTGCTGCCCGAAGAGATGCGCGCTTTTCTCGAGGACCCGTCGGCGCGGACGCCGCCGGCCTGGGATTCCGCCGCCGACCGCGTCGACGCGTCGCAGCTGCGCGCGGTCATTCGCACCGGGCACAAGATTACGATCCGCTACACCGATCTTGCGGGCGCGCAAACCGAGCGAACGGTGTGGCCGCTGGTGATCGGCTATCTGGATGCCGTGCGGGTGCTCATCGGCTGGTGCGAATTGCGACAGGGTTTCCGCAGCTTCCGTCTCGACCGGATCGATGCGCTCGAGACTCTGGACACGCGCATCCCCGCCGATCCGGCGAGCATGCGGCGGAAATGGCGCGCCACGCTGGGCACCTCCGCAGCGGGTTGAAGCGGGTTTCGGCGCGAATCGAGAACGGCATGAAAACGTTATCTTGAGATATTGATACCGGTATCAATATAGGTAACATGCTGTTATATCTGTATATTAATTGACACGCTTATAGTTGCCGCCGGGGCATCTTGTCGCTAACATTATGCCACCGGTGTCTATGGAGCCATCGGGAGAGACGGCCGCAAAGGTCGCACCGAACGAGGAGAGGAAGCCCTCGGGTCCTGCAGCGACGAGCGATCGTCAGCGGCCCTCAGGCAGTGCGGCAGCGCCGCGCGCTCTCCCGACGACAATGCTGACGGGGCGACCGCATCAAGGGCGGCGTCTGCGAACGGGAGGGGAAATGATGATCAAGAAGAATGCAACTGCCGCGATCCTGCGCACTGGCGCCTCTTTCGCCGTGCTGGCGCTCGCCGCCGCCTGGAGCTCGGCAGCCGCCGCGCAGGGCGCCGAACCGGTAGCGGAAACGCAGCCGGCCGCCGTTCAGGACGAAGGCGATGCCGCACAGGACGAGATCACGGTCACCGGCTATCGTGCGTCGCTGCGCAGCGCGATCAGCGAGAAGCGCAACTCGACCGTCCAGATCGACGCGATCAACGCCGAAGATATCGCCGACTTCCCCGACACCAACCTCGCCGAGTCGCTCCAGCGCCTGCCCGGCGTCTCGATCGACCGCGACAATGGCGAGGGCCGCACGATCACCGTCCGCGGCCTCGGCGGCGACTTCAACCGTACCCGCCTGAACGGCCTCGAGGCGCTGTCGACCGCCGGTTCGAACGATGCAGGCTCGAGCCCCAACCGCAGCCGCGCCTTCGACTACAACACCTTCGCCTCCGAGCTGTTCAGCTCGCTCAAGGTGCAGAAGACCCCGTCGGCCGAGACCGACGAAGGCTCGCTCGGCGCGACGATCGACCTCCAGACCGGCCGCCCGTTCGACTATAAGGATTCGGCTTTCGCGCTCTCCGGCGAGGGCAGCTATCAGCAGAACAGCAAGAAGTGGAACCCGCGCATCTCGGGGCTCGCCTCGAAGCGTTTCTTCGACGGATCGATGGGCTTCCTCGTCTCGGGCGCGTGGAGCCGGTCGAAGAACGAGCTCGACCAGTATCGCCGCGCGCCTGGCCAGGCCGATTTCCTCTATCGCAACTCGGACTTCCTCGGGAACGAGAACCCGCAGCGCGCGGGCTTTGCGGCGCCGACCGGCACCAATTTCGGCACCGTCGTCACCAATCCCGAGGCGATCGCGGCGATGACCGGATCGGATCCGGCCGCCTATGCCAAGCTCTATCCGGGCGCGCCGTTCAACACGCCCGGTCGCTTCGACGATTCGCTGGTCCGCATCCCCGCGCTCGCCGCGATCGAACAGCAGGACGTGCGCAACGAGCGCCTCGGCCTCACTGCCTCCTATCAGTGGCAGATCAGCGACCGGACCTTGCTCAGCATCGACGGCGCCTATTCGCGCTTCTGGAACCAGAGCACCTACAATCAGGTCTCGTCGGTCGGCCTCAACCGCAACAACACCAACGCGACCTACAACACCGCGACCAACAGCATCACGCCGGTGAACGCCCGCGCGCTCTATCCGGGACTGTGCACGCCGGCGGCGGACAGCGATCTCGCGCCGTCGCAGGATTGCGGCCAGCAGCTGTACGGCACCACCCCGGCCTTCGCGACGGCGTTCAATTCGAGCGGCGTGCTCGCGCCGTCGATCCTCGGCAACGCGGCAGTGGTTCCCGGCGGGACGACCGCGGCCAATGCCACGATCTTCAGCGTGAACCCGTTCAACCTCGATCCCTATGACTATTACAACAACCCCGGATCGGTCGGGTACATCCCGAGCTCGAACCGGCTGGCGTTCCGCGGCGCGCTGATCGGACGTCCGGCGGTCGAGCTGCTCGACGCCAACGTCACCAACGGGCTCGCCGACTATCTGGTGATGCGCAATGTCGACTTCCGCTCGGCCGCCGACCAGTCGACCTACACCACCAAATTCAAACAGGGCTCGATCAACCTGCAGCACGCGTTCTCGGACGTGTTCAAGACCGAGATCACGGCGGGCATCTCCGAATCGACCAACTACACCCAGGGCCTTCTCGTCGAGTTCAACCGCATGGATTCGCAGGGGTCCTTCGTTTACGACGAGCGCGACGGCGGCTCGATGCCGAAGATCGATCTCGGCTTTGACGCGGCCGATCCGGCGAACTGGGAAGTGGTGAAGGGCTTCTCGGCGATCCGCCACTATCAGCGCTTCGTCAAGAACACCTACAAGCAGGCCAAGATCGACTTCGACTGGCAGGCGAACGAGGAGTTCAACCTCGGCTTCGGCGCGAACCTGCGCAAATACACGTTCGACACCTCACTCTACGAGCGCAACAGCGACCTGCTCAACCCGACGCTGCGCGAAGCCGGCGTCACCACCGCCAGCGTCAGCCGCAAGATCAATTTCGGGCAGGGGTTGAACGTCCCCGACGGCACGCTGACCAGCTTCATCGCGCCGAGCATCGCCGCGTTCGACAATCTGTTCGACTTCACCTGCAACTGCGTCAACAAATGGGGCGATTGGCGCCTTACCAACAAGCGCAACGGCGGGCGTGAGAATTTCGGCGTCGAGGAGACCGACACCGGCTTCTACTTCCAGGCCGACTGGAACAGCGAGATCTTCGGGCGCCCCTTCCGCGGCAATGCCGGCACGCGCATCGCGATCACCGACGTGACCTCGACCGGCTCGACCACCGCGGGCCGCCCGATCGTCGGCACCAATCGCTACACCGATTATCTGCCTTCGGTGAACGTGGTCTACGAGCCGATCGACAACCTGCTCGTCCGCCTCTCGGCGTCGAAGGTGATGGCGCGTCCGCTGCTCGGCAACCTCGCGCCGACGATCACAGCGATCTCGATCCCCAACACCGGCGCCACCGGCGGCGCGACGCTGACCGTCGGCAATCCCAAGCTCAAGCCGTTCCGCTCGACCAATTTCGACGCCAGCGTCGAATGGTATTTCGCGCCGGGCGGCCTGCTTTCGTTCGCGGCGTTCCGCAAGGAGATCGACAGCTTCCCGCAGACGATCTTCTTCTCGGCGCCGCTCTCGAACTTCGCCGATGCCGAGACGATCGCCGCGATCCGCGCACAGTTCACCAACGCGCAGCAGCTCGCCTATATCGACGGCAATTACGACTTCCAGGCGCGCCAGTTCGCCGATGCGCCGGGCGGCTGGCTGCAGGGCATCGAAGCCAGCTTCCAGATGGACTTCACCTTCCTGCCGGGCATCCTCAAGAATTTCGGCGCGCAGGTGAACTACACGCACATCGATTCCGAGCTGAACTATATCCTCGATCCGGGCTCGGCGACCGCGCCGCGCACGATCGGCAAGGGGCCCTTCATCGGCGTCTCGCCCGACGCGGTTAACGCGACGCTCTATTACGAGAGCAAGCCGTTCCGCGCACGCGTGTCGGTGGCGCACCGCAAGGGCTACAGCACCGCCTATCCGATCGCGGCGGGTTCGTGCAGCCCGGGCATCATTCCGCCCGTGCCGGCAAGCCCCGGCACGGTGGCCGGCAACAACGTCCCCGGCGGCCCCTGCACCGGCCCGCTGATCAACGACTTCGTGTTCAGCCGCTCGACCACCAACATCGACGCGTCGATGAGCTTCAACTTCACCGATTGGGCATCGCTCACGCTCGAGGGTCTGAACCTCACCAACCAGACCAGCGACCGCTATGCCTATGAAGGGCAGAACGCCGTGACCCAATATGCCAGCTCGGGACGGATCTTCCGCGCCGGCGTACGCTTCCGCTTCTGATCGGAGCATGGCCGGCCCCGCCGACCCGTCTGCTTCCGTCGCCGACCAGGACGATCTTCGATTCGATCGAAGGTCGCTCCTCGGCGGGGGGCTGTTGCTCGGAGGGCTGACGCTCGGCGGGGCCGCGCAGGCGCAGGATCCGCCCTATGGCCCCGCGCCGCTCGCCGGCGGGCAGCTCGATCCGAAGGGCGACGACAGCGGCCGGATCGTCCCCGCGCCGGCCGCCAACTATTGGCCCTATGCGGGGCTGAGCGGTCCCGGTCGCAGGCCGGGCCGCGACAGCGCCAGCGGTGGCTGGGTCTCGGGACTTCCCAATGTGCGTTACAAGGGACCGGGCACGCCGCGCTATCCGATCGCACGCTGGGACAATTCGGACGGCGGCGCTGCGGTGAAGGCAGGGCTGCTCCCCGCGATCCGCCCGCTCCACGACGTCCATATCCGCGACACGATCGTCTGCCTTGGCGGCGACGGGAATTATTACATGACCGGCTCGACCGGGGACAATATCTGGGCGGTCAACGACGGCGTCGAGCTATGGCGCTCGAAGGACCTCGTCGACTGGGACTATCTCGGCCTCGTCTGGAGCATCGAGCGCGATGGCGGCTGGGAGCGCAACTGGCGGATGCGCAAGGGCGTCCCCTTCCGCGCCCTCTGGGCGCCCGAAATCCATTTCATCCGCGGCAATTACTTCATCGTCCATTCGATGAGCCGCGCCGGGCTCGCGATCCTGAGGAGCAGCACCGGCAAGCCCGAAGGTCCCTATGTCCACGCCTTCTCGCCCGACAAGCATTTGCGCAAGGGCATCGACGCGACGCTGTTCGAGGATGAGGACGGCTCGGTCTGGTTCACTTATGGCTCGGCCGACGAGATCGTCCGATTGAAGGACGATCTCAGCGGCTATGGGGGCGACTGGCAGCCGATGACCGCGCGCGACGGCGAATGGGATCTCGATCCGCGCCATCACCGCAAGGAATGCGCCGACAAAGGGTATCGCCACCTCGGCTATGAAGGGCCCACGCTCTTCAAACGGAACGGGATCTATTATCTCGGCGTGGTCGACCGCTATGAGGATCGCTATTCCTTCGCCATGTGGATGTCGGACAAGGTCACCGGCCCGTGGCATTCGCGTCACGAAGGCCCGCCCTGCTGTGGGGGCGGCAACTTCCTGCGCGACAAGCAGGGCGATTGGTGGGTGACCTTCTTCGGCAATGACGATGCCAGCCCGTTCCGCGAGAAGCCCGGCCTCGTCCGTGTCGACTTCGCCCCCGATGGCCGCGTGATCGTCGCGCGCGATCAGCCCTTTGCGAAAGGGATTGCATGAAATTCAACCGTCGTGAGGCCGTGGCGACGCTCGCCGGCGGCACGATTGCGGCTGCGGCACCCATAAGCGCCCGCGCAGGCGCGGGCGCGGGCGCGGGCGCGGCGCCACACCCGCTGACGCTCTGGTACCGCCAGCCCGCCGCGCGCTGGGAGGAGGCGCTGCCGATCGGCAACGGCAGGCTCGGCGCGATGGTCTTCGGCGGCACCGCGCACGAGCGCCTCCAGCTCAACGAAGCCACCCTATGGGGCGGTGCGCCCTACGATCCGGCCAACCCCGCAGCGCGCGAGGCGATGCCCGAGCTGCGCCGGATGATCTTCGAGGGGCGCTTCGCCGAGGCCGAGGCGTTCGCCAACGCCAATGTCATGGCGAAGCCGATGCGGCAGATGTCGTATCAGGCGCTCGGCAACCTGATGCTCGACTTCAGCGGCGTGAGCGAGACGCAGGACTATCGCCGCGCGCTCGATCTCGAGGCGGCGCTGGCCGAGACCCGCTTCGTGGCCAACGGCGTCACGCATCGCCGCGAAGTGATCGCCTCGCCCGGCCGCAACGTCATCGCGGTACGGCTGAGCGTCTCGAAGCCCGGTGCGCTGAACGTGACGCTCGGCTTCACATCGCCGCAGAAGAGCGCAACGGCCCGCGCCGACGGCTCGGCCACGCTACTGATGACCGGCACCAACACTGCCGAGCAGACCAATCCCGCCGGGCTGCGCTTCGCCGCGCGGCTGGCGGTGATCCCCGAAGGCGGCTCGCTCTCCGCCGAGGGCGATCAGCTGATCCTGCGCGGCGCGACGGGCGCGACGCTGCTGATCGCGATGGCGACCAGCTATCGCCGCTACGACGACGTCGGCGGCGATCCCGAGGCGCTCACCGCCGCGGCGATCGCGGGCGCGCGTGGGCAAAGCTTCGATCGCATCGCCGCCGATGCCGGCGCGGCGCATCGCCGCCAATTCCGCCGGGTAACGATCGATCTCGGCCGCACGCCGGCCACCGAGCTGCCGACCGACCAGCGCGTCGCCGCCAACAACGCCGCGGCCGATCCCGCCCTCGCCGCGCTCTACTTTCAATATGCCCGCTATCTGTTGATCGCCTGCTCGCAGCCGGGCGGCCAGCCCGCGACGCTGCAGGGCCTGTGGAACGAGAGCATCAAGCCACCCTGGGGCTCGAAATACACGATCAACATCAACACCGAGATGAACTATTGGCCCGCGCATTCGGCCAATCTCGCCGAATGCATCCAGCCGCTGGTCCAGATGATCCGCGAGATCGCCGAGACCGGCGCGCGCACCGCGAAGACGATGTACGGCGCACGCGGCTGGGTCGCGCACCACAATGTCGATCTGTGGCGCGCCACCGCGCCGATCGACGGCGCCAAATACGGCCTCTGGCCCACCGGCGGCGCGTGGCTGTGCACCCATCTCTGGGAGCATTGGGACTATACGCACGACCGCGAGTTCCTCGCCTCGGCCTATCCGCTGATGGCCGGGGCCTCGCGCTTCTTCCTCGACACGCTCCAACGCGATCCGAAGAGCGGATTCCTCGTCACCAATCCCTCGCTCAGCCCCGAGAACAATCACGGCCATGGCTCGTCGCTCTGCGCCGGCCCGACGATGGACATGGCGATCTTGCGCGATCTGTTCGGCCAGACCGCTGCGGCGGCACGCATCCTCGGCCGCGACCCCGATTTCGTCGGCGAGGTCGAGGCGGCCCGCGCGGCGCTCGCGCCGTACAAGGTCGGCCAGCAGGGCCAACTTCAGGAATGGCAGGAGGATTGGGACGCCGATGCCGGCGACGTCCACCACCGCCATGTCTCGCATCTCTACGGTCTCTACCCCTCGGACCAGATCGATCCCGATCGCCGCCCCGATCTCGCCGCGGCGGCGCGCCGCAGCCTCGAAATTCGCGGCGATCGCGCCACCGGCTGGGCGACGGCGTGGCGGATCAACCTCTGGGCGCGGCTGCGCGACGGCGAGCGCGCGCACTCCATCCTCGCCTTTCTGCTCGGCCCCGAACGCACCTATCCCAATCTGTTCGACGCGCATCCGCCCTTCCAGATCGACGGCAATTTCGGCGGCGCTGCCGGCGTGATCGAGATGCTGATGCAGAGCCGCGGCGACACGATCCATTTGCTTCCCGCGCTGCCCACCGCCTGGCCCGATGGATCGATCGTCGGGCTGCGTGCGCGCGGCGGCTGCGGTGTGGATCTCGAATGGCGCGGCGGCCGGCTGACCCGACTGCGCCTGACGCCCGACATTTCGGGCGAACGTACGCTGATCGCGCACGGCCGCACGCACACCGCCCGGCTACGCGTCGGACGCTCGCTCACCCTCACCGCCTCCAGTTTTCGAGGATAGACCGATGAAGCTCACCCGACGCCAATCGATCGGCTCCGCCCTGCTCGGAGGCGGCGCGCTGGGACTGCCCGGCGCGGCCGAGGCGACGCGCAAATCGGCGCACGATTGGCGCCGCGGCTTCGACAATCAGCGCATCGCCGATCTCGGTAATGGCAGCTTCCTCAACCCGCTGGTCTCGGGCGACCGCGCCGATCCCGCCATCCTCAAGGACGGCACGGACTATTACATGACCTTTTCGAGCTTCGATTCCTATCCGGGGCTCACCATCTGGCACTCGCGCGATCTGGTGAACTGGCAGCCGCGCAAGGCGGCGCTCACCAAGAATATCGGCTCGGTCTGGGCGGTCAGCCTCGAAAAGCATGACCGGCGCTATTTCCTCTACATTCCGGTCAAGGCGAAGCCGAACTCGATCTTCGTGATCTGGGCCGATCATATCGACGGGCCGTGGAGCGATCCGATCGATCTCGGGCTGCACAGTCACATCGACCCCTGCCACGCAGTCGGCGAGGACGGCTCGCGCTGGCTGTTCCTCTCGGGCGGCGACCGGATCCGCCTCTCCGCCGACGGGCTCTCCACCGTCGGCGAAGTCGAGCATGTCTATGATCCGTGGCGCTATCCCGATGATTGGGACGTCGAGGGCTTCTCGCCCGAGGGTCCCAAGATCCATCGCCACGGCGAGTGGTTCTACATGATCACCGCGGTCGGCGGCACCGCGGGCCCGCCGACCGGCCATATGGTGATCGCCGCACGCGCACGCTCGATCCACGGGCCGTGGGAGCAATATCCGCGCAACCCGTTGGTGCGCACTACCAGCACGCAAGAGAAATGGTGGTCGCGCGGCCACGCCTCGCTGGTCGAGGCGCCCGACGGGAGCTGGTGGTCGGTCTATCACGGCTTCGAGAACGGCTTCTGGACGCTCGGCCGCCAGACGCTGCTCGATCCGGTCGAGTGGACGAGGGACGGCTGGTTCCGGATGAAGGGCGGCGATCTGTCGCAGCCGATCCGCAAGCCGAAGGGCGGCACCGCCCTCCCCCATGGTCAGCCGCTCTCGGACGATTTCCGCGCACCGCTCGAACTCGGCCGCAAATGGAATTTCTTCAAGCCCGCGCCCGATGAGGCCAGCCGCCAGCGCGTCGAGGACGGCGCGCTGGTGCTCAAGGCTTCGGGGATCGCCCCGAGCAACTCGTCGCCGCTGCTGCTGATCGCCGGCGATCAGGCGTATAGCTTCGAGTGCGATATCGAGATCGCCCCGGGCGGCGTCGCGGGGCTGCTGCTCTTCTACGACGAGAAGCTCTATGCCGGGCTCGGCTTCGACGAGAAGCGCTTCGTCACCCACCAGTACGGCATCGAGCGCGGCCGGCCGGCCAATCCGCATGGCCGCCGGATGAAGATGCGCGTGACCAACAACCGCCACATCGTCTCCTTCCACACCTCGGGTGATGGCGGGCAGACGTGGAAGCGCTTCGACCGCGGGATGGAGGTCTCGGGCTATCACCACAATGTCCGCGGCGGCTTCCTGATGCTGCGCCCCGGCCTCTATTCGGCCGGCGAAGGCGAGGCGAAGTTCCGCGACTTCCGGTTCCGGGCGCTGTGATGTTCGCACCCCTGGCCGCGCTGCTGCTCGCCCAGGCCGCACCCGAGGCGCCGAAGCCGATCGCGGCGTCGAAGATCATCCTTGTCGGCGATTCGACCACGGCCGTTATCGGCGGCTGGGGGCCGAGCTTCTGCGCCCGGCACGTCACGTCGTTCGCCGCCTGCGTGAACCTCGCAAGAGGGGGGCGGAGCTCGGGGAGCTATCGGGCCGAAGGCTCGTGGGAGCTGGCGCTCGCCGAGATGCGGACGCCCGGGTACAAGCGCATCTGGGTGCTCATCCAGTTCGGCCATAACGACCAGCCGGGCAAGCCCGGACGTTCGACCGATCTCGCCAGCGAATTCCCTCAGAATATCGCACGCTATGTTGACGAAGTTCGCGCGGCGGGGGGTGTGCCCATATTGGTCACGCCGCTGACTCGAAGGATTTTCGAGGACGGAAAGCTCCGGAATGACCTCGAGCCCTGGGCCGCCGCGGTGCGCAAGGTCGCCGCGGACAAGGGCGTGCCACTGCTCGATCTCAACGCCGAAAGTGCCGCCGCCGTGCAAGCGATGGGCGAAGCCGCTGCGGACCGCTTCGCGCAACTTCCGCCTAGTTCCCAGCCGGTTACACCAGTCGCCAGCACCGAAACCGAGGTCCAGCCCATGGCCCGGCCGCGGCTCTCGTTCGACCGCACCCATCTCGGTACCGAAGGCGCAAACTTCTTCGCCGCGATGGTCACCCGCGAACTCGCCGCCGCGGTCCCCGAGATGCGCCCGCTGCTGGTCCGCTGATCAGGCGGCGAGCGTCTCCGCCCCCGGCAGGAACGGCGTGACCGCGGCGAGCGCCCGCGCGACCCAGGCATCCTTCTCGCCCACCGGCGCGACATAGCGGATCGCCTCTTCGGCATCGGCCAGCCCCGCCCCGCGCGCGAGGATCCACGTCGCCAGATAGTGCGAGGCGAGACACCCGCCCGCGGTCGCGACATTGCCATGCGCGACGAACGGCGTGTCGAGAACGCGCACCCCGGCCTCGATCACCCAGGGCCTGGTCATGAGATCGGTGCAGGCCGGCAGATCGCCGACCAGCCCGAGCCTGGCGAGCAGCAAGGTGCCCGAGCATTGCGCCCCGATCAGCTGGCGCGACGGATCGAGCGCGATCCGCGCGAGCAACGCGGCATCGGCGGCGATCGCGCGCGTCTTCGTCCCGCTGCCGATGATCACCGCATCGGCCTCCGCGGCGAATTCGAGCGGGCGCTGGCGCTGGACGGTGACGCCGTTCAGCGAAGTGACCTCGGGCGTCGGCGACGTGATATATGCCGCCCAGCCCTGCGGCTTCATGCGATTGAGGATCGCCGCCGCGACGAACGAATCGAGCTCGTTGAAGCCGTCGAAGGTCAGGACTGCGATCTGCATGGCGGTTCCTCGCTGTGGACGCCGGCCCTAGCATCGTTGCGCGCGCGTAAAAACCTCGCCTTCCGCGCTACGCTCCCCTAGGGGGCGGCGATGCTCCGCCTGCGCCCGCAAACCGCCGCCTATGCCATGCTCGCGCTGGTGATGCTGCTCTGGGCGGGCAATTCGATCGTCGGCCGGGCGGTGCGCGAGGATATTCCGCCCTTCCTGCTCGCGCTGCTGCGCTGGACCGGAGCGCTGCTGGTGATCGCACCCTTCGCCGCACGCCATATCGTCGCCGACCGTGCGGTGATCGCGCGCAAATGGCCCATCATCCTGCTGCTCGGGCTGCTCGGCGTCGCCGCGTTCAACGCCTTTCTCTATTCGGGGCTGCGCTACACCCAGGCGAGCAACGGCATGCTGCTCCAGGCGGCGATCCCCGCGCTCGTGCTCGTCGCCGATTTCGCGATCTTCGGCGTGCGCGCGGGCGCCGGGGCGACGCTCGGCGTCGCGCTCTCGACGATCGGGGTGGTGATCATCGTCTTCCAGGGCCGGTTCGCCGCGCTCTCCGAGATCGCGTTCAATCGCGGCGACGCGCTGATCCTGTGCGCGGTCGTGGTCTGGGCATTCTACACGTCGCTGCTGCGGCTCCGCCCCCAGCTCCACGCGCAGAGCTTTCTTGGCCTGACCTTCGCGATCGGGGTGGTCGCGATGCTGCCGCTCGCCGCGACCGAAGCCGCCGAGATCGCGGCGATGCGCTGGACGCCGGAGGTGTTCGGCGCAGTGCTCTATGTCGCGCTGCTGCCTTCGGTGGTCGCCTATGCGCTGTTCAACGCCGCGGTCGCCACGCTCGGCCCGGCGAGCGCCGGACAGGCGATCACGCTGATGCCGCTGTTCGGCGCGCTGCTCGCCGCACTGACTTTGGGCGAGCAGCTCCATGGCTATCACTTCGCCGGCATGGCACTGATTTTGGGCGGAATCATCGTCAGCGCCTGGGTGCGCGGGCGCAGCGGAACGATCGCCAACGAACGCGGTTGAGTCCCCCCGAAAGAGGAGGACACCGCATGGCCACCACCGAGAGCAAGCAGGACGCGATCGCGCTGTTGAAGGCCGATCACCGCACGGTCGAGCAATTGTTCGAGAAGTTCGAAGGCGCGAGCGGAGCGTCGACGAAGCAGAAGATCGCCAACCAGATCTGCCTCGAGCTCACTGTGCACACCCAGATCGAGGAGGAGATCTTCTACCCCGCCTGCGAGGGCAGGATCGAGGAGGATCTGCTCAAGGAAGCCTATGTCGAGCATGACGGCGCCAAGCTGCTGATCGCCGAGATCGAGGCGGGCAGCCCCGACGACGAATATTACGACGCCAAGGTGAAAGTACTCTCCGAGCAGATCGAGCACCATGTCGAGGAAGAGGAGAAGCGCATGGAGGGCATGTTCTCGCAGGCGCGCAAGGCCGGGCTCGACATGGACGCGCTGGGCGAGGAGCTGCGGACGCGGAAGGCGGCGCTGATCGCAGAGTATAAGGCGACAGGGCTGCCGAAGCCGGAGACGACCACGCTCGAGGCGACGGCGCTTTAGCGGCGCTACCTTCGCACAAACCGATCGTCATCCCGGAAGTTAGGCTCAATTTTCTGATCAAATCGGAGATTTGAAGAAAATTGGCTTCCGGGATGACGGGGGCTAGCGCGTTCCTCAGGCCGCGATCGCTGCGGTCGCTTCGCTCGCCGCGCGGATATCGGCGGCCAGCGCGTCGACACGGGCCGGGTCGGAATCCCAGGCGAACATGAAGCGGGCACCGCCGCCGATGAAAGTGTAGAAGGACCAGCCGCGTTCGCGCAGGTTTTCGAGCAGCGCGGCTGGCGCCTGCAGGAACATCGCATTGGCCTCGACGGGGAACATCGGCTCGACTTCGGGCAAATCCGCGATCGCCGCAGCGAGCCGCGTCGCGCAGCCATTGGCGTGTTCGGCATTGCGCAGCCATGCGCCGCTTTCGAGCATTCCGATCCACGGCGCGGCGAGGAAGCGCATCTTCGAGGCGAGCTGGCCGGCCTGCTTGCAGCGATAGTCGAAATCCTGCGCCAGTGCGCGATCGAAGAACAGGATCGCCTCGCCGACCGCCATGCCGTTCTTGGTGCCGCCGAAGCAGAGCACGTCGACCCCGGCACGCCACGTGATGTCCGCGGGATCGCAGCCGAGATGCGCACAGGCCTGCGCGAAGCGCGCGCCGTCCATGTGGAGCTTGAGGCCGAGCGCGCGGCAGGTGGCGGAGATCGCGCGAATCTCCTCGACCGTATAGACCTGCCCGGTCTCGGTCGGCTGGGTGATCGTCACCACGCGCGGCTTGGGGAAATGGATGTCCGAGCGGCTGGTGGCGACGCCGCGGATCGCTTCGGGCGTAAGCTTGCCGTCCGCCGTGGTCGCGACCAGCAGCTTGGAGCCGTTGGAGAAGAATTCGGGGGCGCCGCACTCGTCGGTCTCGACATGCGCCGACGAGGAGCAGATCACGCTGTGATAGGATTGGCAGAGCGCGGCGAGCGCGAGCGAATTGGCCGCGGTGCCGTTGAACGCGAAGAAGACCTCGCAATCGCTGGCGAACAGGGTGCGGAAGGCGTCGGCGGCGCGCTGGGTCCAGTCGTCATTGCCATAGGCCGGCGCGGAGCCGGCATTGGCCTCCGCCATCGCGGCCCAGGCCTCGGGGCAGATTCCGGCATAATTGTCGCTGGCGAATTGTTGGGGCTGACTCACGCGTACAGACTTTCTCTCGTTGCTCTACCGGCACCGGGAGGCTTGCGACGCGTGGCGTGATGGAGACCCCGAGGGTTGCCATTACGGCCACATCCTTGCGCAGATTGCGCAAGCACCACCTTGCCCGGGAGCAGGTTGGTGTCGGGGCGTCGCCCGACTCTTGATGCATGCGGGCCAGCTAGCGTGGCGGAGGCCGGGTGGCAAGGGTATGGCGCTGAATGCAGGCACCGGCCGGCCGCGAAAGTTCTAGCCCCTCCCCTTCGGGCGGGGAGTTGAAGCGCCCAGGTCCCCGACAGCAGAACGGAGGCTATCGGGTGAAGAACGCCATGGGGCTAGCGTATGGCGATCAGGTGTGGTGGGTTACCTCTACAGGGGAGGGGAGTCGATGAAGAAGAAGAGAGGTGCGCCTTCAAAAGAGGGCGCAGTCGATTGGGTGTTCCCTCTTATCGGGATACTCTTGGCACTCTTGATCGCTTTCGGTCTCGGATACCTCTCCCATCAATCCTCGGTCGGCGAAAGACCACACCCGACCTACTCCGAATTAGCGAACGGCAGGGCGCAGCTTCACATCCCGTGTGAGAAGATGAGATCTCGGGAAGAAAGCGATCTTTGCGCGCAATGGGTCGCTGCCTCAGCCGCCGCGCAAAGTTCCAAGGAGACGAAACGGGCAACCGGCTGGTCCATAGCCGGTGTAATTGCGAGCCTGGTAACCGTTATCGGCCTAACGGCGACAATCGCGCAGACTTCCGGCGCATTGGGCGAAGCCCGGCGAGGCAACCTTCTCAGCATGCGGGAGAATGCGCGTGCGACAAGGCGCTCCTTGGCGTCTGCGCGCGAGACGAGCGCAGCCTTGGCTGCGGCCGAGCGTAACGCCGCCGCAACGATGAAGCATGCCGACTTGATGGAAAAGGCGCTCAAAGCCCAGCTGAGGGCCTACCTGGTGATAGACTCAATTAAGCCGGTACTGGCTACGCCTAATGAGATCACCGTGAAGCTTACGGTCCGCAACGCTGGTTTAACGCCAGCGAACTTGACGACATCGTGCGCCACGATGTGGGTGGCTGGAGGCTTGTGCCTCGACCCCCTATCGGCGGGACCTGCGCCACCGGTACGTTATCATCTAACGGGCTGGCTTCCGCAGAATCAAGCCAGATCATGCTATATAAATTTCAATGATAAGAGCGCGATTGCCAAGATCAACGATCACGATCAATGGGACGCCTTCGTATATGGGCGGCTAGAATTCTTGGATGCCTTCGGAAGCCCGCACTGGGTGACATTTGCCTACTGTTTGAATGCTTGGACGTTCTCAAGTGAAGCAGAATACAAACCATGCATCCGCGGCAACGCGGCTGACTGATACAGAAATGGCAGCCCGCATTTAGGTGAGAACCGCGAGCGTGGGCAGTCGGAGGCGACCGAACTCGCGAAGATCCTCACCGGAGAGATGAAGGCGCGCGACGCTTCGCCGAATCCGGTGACGGCCGGAGAATTCCGGGCATGATTTACACCGGCCTCACACGAGACTGACGCGGCACCCTCGTCCGCGATCGGCTAAGTTATTCGGAAAAATGGTGCCCGGGGACGGAGTCGAACCGCCGACACTGCGATTTTCAGTCGCATGCTCTACCAACTGAGCTACCCGGGCACGGGGGTCCGGCGAACGCCGGAAGCGGGCTCTTAGTCGGCGTCCCGGCCCGTGTCCAGCCCAGTTTGCGCATTCGGATCAACCGCCTCGCCGGGGACGCGATAGCCCTCGCCCAGCCATTGCAGCAGGTCGCGATCCTTGCAGCCGCGGCTGCAGAAGGGCTTGAATTCCGCATTCGTCGGTTTGCCGCAGAGCGGGCAGCCGTCACGCTTTGCCAATGTTCACTCCTTGGGGGCGACGAACGCCGTCGCACCGCCGATTCGCCGCGCCAGCTCGGCGCTCCATTCGGGCTTCTGCGCCAGCCGGTTGGCGATGCGCCGCGATACCATATGGGTAGTCGGAGGCGGCGGGGGAAGCCGCTCGATCCGGCGCAGTTCGGCGCGTGCCGCTGCGCCGACCGGATCGGCGCGGAGCAGTTCGGGCAGCGAGGGCCGAGTGCGACGGCGGACGATCTGGAGGAAGCCGAAGCCATTGACAATGGTCCGCTCGAACGGCGGGGGCAAGGCCGCGTCGATCGCCTCGGCCACTGCCTGCCGCGCGGCCTTGTTCGCCAGCGTCGGGAAGTCGATGCCGATCGAGCCGGCGATGCCGTGCCGCTCGATCGCACGCGCAACGGCATGCGCCGCGGCGACCGACAAGGCTTCGAGCGGGCCCGAGCCGTCGACGTCGAACAGAGTCATCGCCGGAGTCGGCGAGAGGCGGAGCATGCCGCCGGGAAAGCCGATATCGCCGGTCGCTGCCTCTTCGAGCACCTCGGACCAGCCGGCTTCCTCGAGCAAATCGGTCTCGTGCGCGCGGAGTTGCCGGACGGGAACGCCGCTGGCGCGGATGCGGGCGAGCAGGTCGGGGCCTTCGCCGACGACATCCTCGGGCGCGGCGGGGACCGCCTTGGGCAGCTTGGCGCGGCCGGGCTCGGGGATCGCCTCGCGGACGATCCGCACCCGGAGCGCCCCGCCCTGGGTGATCCCCTTGGGCAGCGGATCGCACAGCGCCTCGCCGCCGGTCTCGAGCGCGACCTTGCCCGTGTTCTTGTCAATGAGGCGGGCGTTGAGGATGGCGCCGTGGCGGGGCGCCGTTCCCTCGAGCTCGATCCGCGCTTTCCAGATGACGCCGCGCGAGACCAGAGCCGCACGGTTCTCGCCGATCCCGGCCTCGTAGAGCCACTCAGCCAAACTGGTAACCGGCGCCTTCGAGCAGCGCGCGGGTCTCGAATACCGGCAGCCCGACCACGCCCGAATGGCTTCCGGAAAGGAAGCGGACGAACGCCTCGGCCTTGCCCTGGATGGCATAGCCGCCCGCCTTGCCCATCCCCTCGCCGCTGGCGACGTACCAGTCGATCTCGGCGTCGCTCAGCCGCTTGAAGGTGACGATCGTATCGGAGATGCGGGTGCGCGGCTTGCCGTCGAGACCGATCAGGCAGACCGCCGACAGGCAATGGTGGCGCCGGCCCGAAAGCAGCGCCAGCATGCGGCGGAGATCGGTCTCGTCCTCGGGCTTGGCGAGGATGCGGCGGCCGACCGCGATCGTGGTGTCGCCGGCGAGGACGATCTCGTCGTCAGTGCGCGCGACCGCCTGCGCCTTGTCGACTGCGACGCGCAGCACATAGGCGCGCGGCAGCTCGCCCGGGCGGACGTCCTCGTCGACATCGGGCGCGGCGACGCGCGCGGGCACGACTCCGATCCGGCGGAGCAGATCGAGCCGTCGCGGCGAAGTGGAAGCGAGGACGAGCCGCACAGGCCCGCCGCTCATTTGAAGCGGTAGGTGATACGGCCCTTGGTCAGGTCGTAGGGCGTGAGCTCGACGAGCACTTCGTCGCCGACCAGCACGCGGATGCGATTCTTGCGCATCTTGCCGGCGGTATGGCCGAGGATCTCATGATCATTCTCGAGCCGGACGCGGAACATGGCGTTGGGCAAAAGCTCAACGACCTGGCCGCGCATTTCAAGGAGTTCTTCTTTGGCCAAACAAATGCCTCTCGGGTGAGCGCCACAAAAGTGGCGGTGCCTTTACTCTGCTACGCGCGAAAAGGGAAGGCGGACGGCGGGGTGGCGCGTCCACGACTCCCAAATGGGGATTGAAGCGCAGAAAGTCCAGCACCGAACAAGCGCCTTGCTCTCGCGCCGCCGCACCACTTACACTGATGTAAGTTGACGGTCCCGGACGACCGCGAAGGAGAGGAAGCGGATGGCGGAAGCCTATATCGTCGCGGCGGTGCGCACCGCCGGCGGCCGGCGCAACGGACGGCTGATGGGCTGGCATCCGGTCGACCTCGCCGGCGCGGTGCTCGCCGAGGTGGCGGGGCGGAGCGGGATCGATCCGGTGGCGATCGACGACGTGATCATGGGGTGCGTGGGCCAGGCGGGCGAGCAGGCGCTGCATGTCGGGCGCAATGCGGTGCTCGCCTCGGGGCTGCCGCAGAGCATCCCCGCGGTGACGATCGATCGCCAGTGCGGCAGCTCGCAACAGGCAGTCCAGTTCGCCGCGCAGGCGGTGATGTCGGGGACGCAGGACGTGGTGATCGCCGCGGGGGTCGAGCATATGAGCCGGGTGCCGATGGGGACGTCGGTGGCGGGGGCGAAGCCCTATAGCGAGCGCGCGCTGGCGCGGTTCGGGGTGCGCGGGTTCAGCCAGTTCACCGGCGCCGAGATGATCGCGCAGAAATATGGGTACAGCCGGGCGGCGCTCGACGCCTATGCGCTGGAGAGCCATCGCCGCGCGGCGGCGGCGACGGAACGCGGCGACTTTGCCGAGGAGGTCCTGCCGCTCGAGGTGGAGACGCCCGAGGGGACCCAGCTGCACGACCGGGACGAGGGCATCCGCTTCGATGCGAGCATCGAAGGACTGGGCGGGCTCAAGACGCTCGCCGAGGGCGGAGTGATCACCGCGGGCAATGCCAGCCAGATCTGCGACGGCGCCTCGGCGGTGATGGTGGTGAGCGAGGCTGCATTGAAGGCGCATGGGCTGACGCCGCTGGCGCGCATCCACAACCTCACCGTCACCGCGGGCGATCCGGTGATCATGCTCGAGGAGCCCTTGTTCGCCACCGACCGCGCACTGCAGCGCGCGGGGATGAAGATCGGCGAGATCGATCTGTACGAAGTCAACGAGGCGTTCGCGCCGGTGCCGCTGGCGTGGCTGGAGCATGTCGGCGCCGATCCCGACAAGCTCAACGTCCATGGCGGCGCGATCGCGCTGGGGCACCCGCTCGGCGCTTCGGGGACCAAGCTGATGGCGACTTTGGTCCATGCGCTGCGCAATCGCGGGCTGCGCTATGGGCTGCAGACGATGTGCGAGGGCGGCGGCATCGCCAATGTGACGATCGTCGAGGCGCTGTGAGCCGATGACCGGCGCTCTCACCGGCGTCCGCATCGTCGAGTTCGGCGGGATCGGGCCGGGGCCGTTCGCGGCGATGCTGCTCGCCGATCATGGCGCGGAAGTGATCCGCATCGAGCGGCCGGGCGCGGGCTTCGGGCCGCATGCGCTGGCGCGGTCGCGCAAGGCGATCGGGGTGGAGCTCAAGAGCGCCGAGGGCGTGGAAATCGCGCGCGCTTTGTGTCGGGGAGCGGACGGGATCATCGAGGGTTTCCGGCCGGGGGTGATGGAGCGGCTGGGGCTGGGTCCCGAGCTGCTGCTCGGCGACAACCCCAAGCTCGTCTATGGCCGGATGACGGGCTGGGGGCAGGACGGCCCGCTCGCCCGGGCGCCGGGGCACGACATCAATTACATCGCGGTCGCCGGGCTGCTCGACGGGATCGGCATGCCCGGCGCGCCGCCGGTGGCGCCCGTCAATTATCTCGGCGATTTCGGCGGCGGCGGGATGCTGCTCGCCTTCGGGATGGTGAGCGCGCTGCTCGCGGTGAAGAATGGCGCGCCGGGGCAAGTGGTCGACGCGGCGATGACCGAGGGCGCGGCGCTGCTCGCGAGCATGAGCTGGGGCTTCAAGGCCGCCGGGATGTGGCGCGACGGCCCCGCCGCCAATCTGCTGAGCGGCGCGGCGCCTTTCTACCGGACCTATGCCTGCGCCGACGGCCGCCATATCGCGGTCGGCGCGATCGAGCCGCAATTCTATGCAGCTTTGGTCGCCGGGCTGGGCGAGGACGGCGCCGGGCAGATGGACGCCGCGGCCTGGCCCGCGCGTGCCGAACGCTTCGCCGCCCTCTTCGCGACGCGCGGCCGCGACGACTGGGTGGCGCATTTCGCACCCGACGCCTGCGTCTCGCCGGTGCTCACGTTCGACGAGGCGGCAGCGCATCCGCACAATAGCGCGCGCGGGACGTTCGCGGGCGGCGCACCGGCCCCTGCCCCGCGCTTTTCCGCCACGCCCGCCCCGCCGCCGGAGCCTTCGGCGCCGGGCGAATGGACCGGACGGGTGCTGGCGGGGCTGGGTTACGACGAGGACAGGATCGCGGCGCTCAAGGCCGCGGGGGCGATCAGCTAGGAGAATGCAATGAAGTTCGAGAACATAGCTGCGGTGGTCACCGGCGGCGCATCGGGGCTCGGCGCGGCGACGGCGCGCGCGCTTGCCGCAGCCGGCGCCAAGGTCGCGCTGTTCGACATGAATGCCGAGAAGGGCGAGGCGCTCGCGGCCGAGATCGGCGGAATCTTCTGCAAGGTCGATGTCCGCTCCGACGACGAAGTCGATGCGGCCTTCGCCCGGGCGCGCGCAGCGCATGGCCAGGAGCGGATCCTCGTCAACTGCGCCGGCGTGGGCAATGCGTTCAAGACCGTAAGCCGCGACAAGGCGACCGGCGAGATCCGTCAGTTCCCCGCCGCGGCGTTCGACTGGGTGATCCAGGTCAATCTGGTCGGCAGCTTCCGCTGCATCGTCAAGAGCGCCGCCGGCATGCTCACGCTCGATCCCGACGAGACCGGCGAGCGCGGTGCGATCGTCAACACCGCGAGCGTCGCCGCCGAGGACGGGCAGATCGGCCAGGCCGCCTATTCGGCGTCGAAGGGCGGGATCGTCGGCATGACGCTGCCGATCGCGCGCGACCTTTCGGGCGAGGGCATCCGGGTCAACACCATCCTGCCGGGGATCTTCGACACTCCGCTGATGAACGCCGCGCCGCCGCAGGTGAAGGAAGCGCTCGCCGCCTCGGTGCCCTTCCCCAAGCGGCTGGGCCGGCCCGAGGATTATGCCAGCCTCGCGCTCGAGATGCTGCGCAATCCCTATTTCAACGGCGAGGACGTGCGGCTCGACGGCGCGATCCGGATGGCGCCGCGGTGATACACATGGTCGTCACCCCGGCCGAAGTGCCGGGGTCCACCGGGCGACACGGAAGGGTCAGTTTGTATCGACATTCAGGCGAGCGAGGTCTTTCAATCCTCCCCCGCCAGGGGGAGGTGGCATGCGAAGCATGACGGAGGGGGCGGAACCAGTGCGCTTAATTGGAGAGTGCATCGCTTACCTCCCCCTCCGGCGCCTTCGGCGCCACCTCCCCCTTGCGGGGAGGATTTGAATGTCGACACGACCTGGAGGCTCGGGCTTCCCGGGTGCTGCACGGTGGGCCCCGGAACAAGTCCGGGGTGACGGTTGGGAGAGAGGCGAACGATGTCTACCAACAACTGGCGCGACGATCCCGAGTTGGTCGCGCTCGCCGACGGCGCCGCGCGCTTTTTCGAACGCGCTGCGCCGCCCGAGCGGATCGCCGGGTGGCGCGCGGCGGGTCAGGTCGAGCGCACCTTCTGGCGCGAGGCGGGCGAAGCCGGGCTGCTCGGGGTCTCGATCCCCGCCGAATATGGGGGCAGCGGCGGCGACTTCCGTCATGACGTCACGCTGGTCGAGGCGGTCGGGCGCCACGGCGTCGAGGGCTTCGCGCTGTCGCTGCACAATGTGATCATCCTCCCCTATGTCCTCGCGCACGGCACCGAGGACCAGAAAAGGCGCTGGCTGCCGCGGCTCTGCTCGGGCGAGCTGGTCGCCGCGATCGCAATGAGCGAGCCGGGCGCGGGATCGGACCTGCAATCGATCCGCACCACCGCGCTGAAGGACGGCGACGGCTATCGGATCAACGGCGCCAAGACCTTCATCTCGAACGGCCAGATCGCCGATTTCGTCATCGTCGTCGCCAAGACCGATCCCGAGGCGGGCGGCAAGGGCGTCTCGCTGCTCGTCGTCGAGACCGACAAGGCCGAGGGCTTCCGCCGCGGCCAGGCGCTCGACAAGATCGGGCTCGACGCGCAGGACACATCCGAACTGTTCTTCGACGATATGTGGGTGCCGGCGGCGAATCTGCTCGGCGAAATCGAGGGCCAGGGCTTTCGCCAGCTGATGGCCGAATTGCCGCGCGAACGGCTGGTGATCGCAGTGTCGAGCGTGATCACGATGGAGAAGGCGATCGAAGTCACCAGCGAATATGTCAAGGAACGCAAGGCGTTCGGCCAGCGCGTGTTCGACTTCCAGAACACCCAGTTCAAGCTCGCCGAATGCAAGGCCAAGGCCGCCGTGGCGCGCGTATTCGTCGACGATTGCATCGGGCGGGTGCTCGCCGGCGCGCTCGACCTCACCCAGGCCGCGATCGCCAAGCTCTGGGTGACCGAGAGCGAATGGCAGGTGGTCGACGAATGCCTCCAGCTCCATGGCGGCTATGGCTATATCAACGACTATCCGATCGCCCGGATGTGGCGGAACGCGCGGGTCCAGCGGATCTATGGCGGGTCGAACGAGATCATGAAGCTGCTGATCGCGCGCAGCCTCTGAGAATTGGCTTCAACTGCCGGAAACCATAGCGGAACAGGTTCCAGGTCGTATCGACATTCAGCCTTCCCGATCCTCCCCCGCAAGGGGGAGGTGGCGCCGAAGGCGTCGGAGGGGGAGGTAAGCCGTGTCCTCTCCCACCCAGCGCAGTGCTTCCGCCCCCTCCGTCACGCTGCGCGTGCCACCTCCCCCTGGCGGGGGAGGATTGAGGGGCCAACCGCCTGAATGTCGATACGATCTAGCGCCCGGGAACCCATTGCGGCCGGACGACCATGATCTCGACGAACAGATCCGAAGCCGTCTGCACGGCGAGCCAGCGCTGCACGGCGGGCAGCGCCTGCGCATCGAACCATGCGCGGTCGACCGCGGCGAACTGACGGACGAAGGGCATGATCGCCGCGTCGACCAGCGTCCGGCGCGTGCCGCAAAGCCAAGGCTGCGACGCCAACCGTACCTCCAGTTCCTCCAATATGGCGACCGCCCGGGCGCGATGCTCGGCCGGATCTGAACCGTGGCGATCGGGATATTTGTAGCGATCGAGATGATGCTTGAACGGGCCGTCATTGGCCGCGATCAGTTCGGCGTCGTCGCCTTCCAGCCAGCCTTCGGGATCGTTGCGGCGAAGCGCCCAGCGCATGATGTCGAGGCTCTCGTCGATCACGCGCCCGTCGGGCAGCACCAGCACCGGCACGGTCGCCTTGGGCGAAGCAGCGATCAATTCGACGGGCTTCTCGCGCAGCTTCACTTCGCGGATCTCGCATCGCGTCTCGCTCACCAGCAGCGCCATTCGCGCCCGCATCGCATAGGGGCACCGGCGGAAGCTGTAGAGGATCGGCTCAGTCGGCATCGCGCTCCGGAAACACCGCGCCGACATGCGCTTCGCCCCGTGCCGCCGCGAGCCCGGCCTGGCGATGGCGCTCGGCATAGCGGGTGCGCTGTTCGTCGGTCCGCTCGGCATGGCAGGCGGGGCAGGAAACGCCCTCGACGAATAGCGGCGAACGCTGATCCTCGGGGCTCACCGGCATACGGCACGCCCGGCAGAGGCCGTGCGTGCCCGGCGCGAGCCCGTGTCCCACCGCAACCCGTTCGTCGAACACGAAACACTCGCCTTCCCACCGGCTGTCTTCGGCCGGCATCTGCTCGAGATAGGCGAGGATGCCGCCCTTCAGATGATAGACGTCGTCCAGCCCTTCGGCTTTGAGGAAGGCAGTCGCCTTCTCGCAGCGGATTCCGCCGGTGCAGAACATCGCGATCTTCGGCTTGTCCGCACCGCCTTCCCATTCGTGGCGATGTGCGCGCACCCATTCGGGGAATTCGCGAAAGCTCTTCGTCTTGGGGTCGATCGCGCCGGCGAAGCTGCCGATCGCGACTTCATAATCGTTGCGCGTGTCGATCAGGATCGTGTCGGGCGCGTCGATCAGCGCGTTCCAGTCCTGCGGCACGACATAGGCGCCGGTGTCGGTGGGATCGATATCGGGCGCGCCCATCGTCACGATCTCGCGCTTGAGGCGCACCTTCATGCGGTGGAACGGCATCGTCGCCGCGCGCGAATGCTTGACGTCGAGATCGGCGCAGCCGGGCAGACCGCGGATATGCGCGAGCACCGCGGCGATGCCGGCGTCGCTCCCGGCGATCGTGCCGTTGATGCCCTCGGGCGCGAGCAGCAAGGTGCCCTTCACGCCGTTCGCGCAGCAGAGCGCGGCGAGCGGCGGCTGGATCGCGGCCGGGTCGTCGAACCGGGCGAACTGGTAGAGCGCGGCGACGTGGATGGGGTGCTGAGTCACGCGCGCGCCTCTAGCAGAGCGGCGCGGCGCAAACAAAACCCCGCCCGGATCGCGCCGGACGGGGCCTGAGTTTCAATCGGCAGTTCAGCCCGCGACGTGGCTCCCCGCCAGCGCGGCGAGCAGCAGCAGCGCCACGATGTTGGTGATCTTGATCATCGGGTTCACCGCGGGGCCCGCAGTGTCCTTGTACGGATCGCCGACCGTGTCGCCGGTCACCGCGGCCTTGTGCGCCTCGGATCCCTTGCCGCCGTGATTGCCGTCCTCGATATACTTCTTGGCATTGTCCCATGCGCCGCCGCCCGAGGTCATCGAGATGGCGACGAACAGGCCCGAGACGATCACGCCGAGCAGCATCGCGCCCAGTGCCGCGAAGCCCTGTTCCTTGCCGGCGACCGCGGTGATCAGGAAATAGACCGCGATCGGGCTCAACACCGGCAGCAGCGACGGCACGATCATTTCCTTGATCGCCGCCTTGGTGACGATGTCGACGGTGCGGCCATAGTTGGGACGGCTGGTCCCTTCCATGATCCCCGGATTGTCGCGGAACTGGTCGCGCACGTCCTGCACCACCGATCCGGCCGCGCGGCCGACCGCGGTCATGCCGAACGCGCCGAACAGATAGGGCAGCAGCGCGCCGAGCAGCAGCCCGACGATCACGAACGGATTGCTCAGCGAGAAATCGACCAACGCCTTGCCCGTATCCGGATCGACGGCGAGGCCGAGCTCCTTCGCATAGTGGGTGAGATCGGTCGTGTAGGCGCCGAACAGCACCAGCGCGGCGAGCGCCGCCGAGCCGATCGCGTAGCCCTTGGTCACTGCCTTGGTGGTGTTGCCCACCGCGTCGAGCGCATCGGTCTTGTGCCGAACCTCGTCTTCGAGACCCGCCATTTCGGCGATGCCGCCGGCATTGTCCGTCACCGGACCATAGGCATCGAGCGCCACGACCATGCCGGCCAGCGCCAATAGCGAGGTGGCGGCGAAGGCGACGCCGACGATGCCGGCGATCTGGAACGTGGCGATCACCGCGACGACGATCACGAGCGTGGGCAGCGCAGTCGATTCGAGGCTGATCGCGAGCCCCTGGATGACGTTGGTGCCGTGACCGGTGACCGAGGCTTTGGCGATCGATTTCACCGGGCGATAATTGGTGCCGGTGTAATATTCGGTGATCCACACCAGCAGGCCGGTGACGACCAGGCCGATCATCATGCAGTAGAACAGGCTCATGCCGGTGAATTGCGGCCCGGCCAGGCTGGTCGCCCCCTCGGCGAGCAGCCCCTCGTCGCCGATCACGGCCGACGGATCGAGCGGGCCGCCGATCATCGCGTTCATGTCGCCCACGACATATTGGGTGACGAAATAGATTGCCGGGATCGACAGGATCACGGTGGTCCAGAAACCCTTGTACAGGGCGCCCATGATCGACTGGCCCTTGCCGAGGCGGACCATATAGGTGCCGATGATCGAGGCGATGATGCACACCCCGCCGACGATCAGCGGCAGCGCCATCAGCTTGGTGAGCAATTCGGTGCCGACATTCTTCATCATCAGCGCCAGCGAGACCATGGTGAGGCCCAGCGTGACGACATAGGTTTCGAAGAGATCGGCCGCCATGCCGGCGCAGTCACCGACATTGTCGCCGACATTGTCCGCGATCACCGCCGGGTTGCGGGGGTCGTCCTCGGGGATCCCGGCCTCGACCTTGCCCACCAGATCGGCGCCGACGTCGGCAGCTTTGGTGAAGATGCCGCCGCCGAGGCGGGCGAAGATCGAGATCAGCGAGGCGCCAAAGGCGAGCGCGGTGAGCGCTGCGACGACTTCGCGGCTGTTCGGCGCAAGCTGGGACTGCTCGACCAGGTACCAGAAGATGCCTGCGATCGCGAGGAGGCCGAGCCCCGCCACCAGCATGCCGGTGATCGCGCCCGAGCGGAAGGCGAGCGTGAGACCGCCCTGCAGCGAGCCGCGTGCGGCCTCTGCCGTGCGGACATTGGCGCGCACCGAGATGTTCATGCCGACATAGCCGGCAACGCCCGAAAGCACCGCGCCGATCAGGAAGCTGACCGTCGAGAGCCCGCCGAGCGTGAAGAACAAGACGACTGCGACGATCACGCCGACAATGGCGATCGTCATGTACTGGCGGCCCAGATAGGCCTTGGCGCCCTCCTGGATCGCGGCGGCGATATCCTGCATTTTCTCATTGCCGGGCGAGGCCCGCAGCACTTGCTGACTCGTCAGAAAGCCATAGGCCACCGCCAGCAAACCGCAGGCGATGGCGAGATAAACAATCGTCATCAGGCGAAGTCCTTCCCCTAGAACGGATAGCCGCGCCGGTCTTGCCGCCGGTCCTTGCGGAGCCGGGAAGGTATCGGGCACCCCCTGCGGGCGCAACCCGCCTCAGCGGTGCTCGTAGCCGAGCCGTTCGGGTGGGGATTTTCCATCGAGCAGAAGGGGTTCGGCGGCCTTTTGCAGCATCGCGCCGATCCGTGTCGCGGGCACCGGCAGCGCCATGCCCTCGGGCGCCGCGAAGAGCAGTTCATAGTCGTCGCCCCAGCTTGCCGCGGCGAGCCGATCGGTGATTCCCGGCGCGAAGGGGATCGCGGCGAGGTCGATCGCGGCAGTGCAACCGCTTGCTTCGGCCATGCGGCGCGCGTCGAGCAGCAGCCCGTCGGACACGTCCATCATCGCGTGGACATGGGCCCCCAGCGCCAGCCCCTCGGCGAGCCGGGGACGGGGACGGAGATAGGCGCCGCCGTCGCCGGCCTCGAAGCCGAGCATCGCCGCGCCGATCGCGCCGGTGACGTAGAGCGCATCCCCTGCGCGCGCTCCGGTGCGGGCGGGGACCGGGCGGGCGGTGGCGCGGCCGATCGCGGTGCAGCCGAAGGTGGCGGGGCCGGCAGGCGCGATCGTGTCGCCGCCGAGGAGCTTGACGCCGTACGCTTCGAGCACTTCGCGCAGACCGTGGATGAAGCGCTCGCTGGCTTCGACGAGCGTGGCGCCGATCAGGACGCCGATCGGCTCGGCGGCCTTGGCGGCGAGATCGGAGAGGTTCACCGCGACGAGCTTCCACGCGATGTCGGCGGGGTCGGTGCCGGGGCGGTAATGGACGCCCTCGGCGATCGCGTCATGGGTGAGGACCAGCGCCTCGCCGCCGATCTCGATGACCGCGGCATCGTCGCGCAGGTCCTGCGCGCCCGGGTGGAGCGGGAGGGTGCGCAGCGCGGCGATGAAATCGGGTTCGTTCATCCGTTCCTCCCCGGAACGGGGAGGTGGCAGCGCGGAGCGCTGACGGCGCGGGCTCTCCCCGCGAGACGTCCTTTGCGGCACGCCCCCTCCACCATGCTTCGCATGGTCCCCCTCCCCGTTCCGGGGAGGAATAGGTTCAACCCCGCACGTCCTTGGCGACGGCGTCGAGGATGCCGTTGACGAACCCCTTTTCGCGGCGGTCGTAGAACGCGTCGGTGACGTCGAGATATTCGCTGATCACCGCGCCCACCGGCACGTCGACGCGCGCGAGCAGTTCGTAGGTCCCGGCGCGCAGGATCTGGCGCATCGGGCGGTCGAGCCGGTCGAGCGACCAGTCGGCCGCGAGCCGCGCGGCGATCAGCCGGTCGATCTCCTCGCGCCGCGCGTCCACCCCGCGCACGACATCGTCGAAGAACGCGACATCGGCTTCGGCATATTCGACATCCTCGATCGTCGCGCCGAGGCGGTGCTGATGGAATTCGTTGAGCAGCACGGGCAGCTTCGTGCCCTCCATCTCCTGCTGATAGAGCGCCTGCACGGCGGCGAGCCGCGCGGCGGCGCGGGCCTTGGAACGGGATTTTGCTTTGGGGCTGGGCATGGCGGCCAGATAGGCGCGTGCGCCGCCAAAGGCAAAGGGCGCTATCGCAGCTGCGGTACGCTAGTCGCGCGGCCAGCTCTTCAGCGGCGTGCGGGCGGCGTAGCCGGGGCTTTCCGCGTCGCCCGCCTGCACGTCGATCACATGCTCGGGGCCGAACGGCAGCTCGGTGCCGATCCAGAACTCGTCATTCTCGTCGATGTCGGGTGCGTTATCGAGCAGACCGAAATAGCCCTCGCCGGCGACTTCGCGCACCACCACCCACATCCGCTCGTAGATCGGTTCCTCGTCGCCCTCGACCGCGATGGCGAAGATCAGCTTGGCGAAATCGCCGACACGCAGATTGCGGCGGATCGCCGCGTCCGGGATCTCGAACGTCTCGGGATTGAGCGCGTGATAGTCGGCGCCGCTTTCGAGGCACCAGCCGTCCTCAAGCAGATCGGGCGCGCGCATCAGCCTTCCTGCCGCAGCCGGATCGCGACCGATTCCGCGTGCGCCGGCAGCCCCTCGGCACGCGCGAGCGCCACCGCGGCGGGACCGATCGCCGCAAGCCCATCGGCATCGAGCGCGAGGAAGCTGGTCCGCTTCATGAAATCGAGCACCGACAGCCCCGAGGCGAAGCGCGCGCGGCGGCCGGTGGGCAGCACGTGGTTGGGCCCCGCGACATAATCGCCGACCGCCTCGGGCGTGTAGCGGCCGATGAACACCGAGCCGGCATGGTGAACCATGTCGAACAATGCCTCGGCATTGTCGCAGGCGAGCTCGAGATGCTCGGGGGCGAGCCGATCGCATAGCGGAATCGCCTCGACGAGGCTCGGCACGATGATGATCGCGCCATTGGCATCCCAACTCGCTCGTGCGGTCGCGGCAGTGGCGAGCTGCGCGATCTGGGCATCGACCGCCTCGGCCACACGGTCGCCGAACGCGGCGTCGTCGGTGAACAGGATCGACTGGCTGGTCGGGTCGTGCTCGGCCTGGCTGAGCAGATCGGCGGCGATCCATTCGGGATCGTTCTTGCCGTCCGACACCACGACGATCTCGCTCGGGCCCGCGACCATATCGATGCCGACCACGCCGTAGAGCTGGCGCTTGGCCTCGGCGACCCACGCGTTGCCGGGGCCGGTGATCACGTCGACCGGCGCGATCTTGTCGGTGCCATAGGCCAGCGCGGCGATCGCCTGCGCCCCGCCGACGCGCCAGAACTCGTCGACTCCGGCGATATGCGCGGCGGCGAGCACGAGCGGATTGACCTCGCCATTGGGCGTCGGCGTGACCATCACCAGCCGGCGCACCCCCGCCGCCTTGGCGGGGATCGCGTTCATCAGCACCGAGCTGGGATAGGCCGCGCGTCCGCCGGGGACATAGACGCCCGCCGAATCCACTGCCCGCCAGCGCGCGCCGAGCCGGATGCCGGCATCGTCGATCCCGTCGCTGTCCTCAGGCTTCTGCTTCGCGTGATAAATCGCGATCCGTTCGGCGGCGAGTTCGAGCGCGTCGCGCAGTTCTGGAGTCAGCCCCTCCCACGCCGCGAGGCAATCGGCGCGGTCGATCGTCCAGCCGCTCTGGTCGAGATCGTGCTTGTCGAACAGCCGGGTCAGGTCGCGGATCGCGGCATCGCCCTCGTCGCGGACGCGCTTGATGATGTGCGTGACGTTGCGCGCGACATCCTCGTCGGCCTCGCGGCGGGCGTTGACGAGCGCGGTGAAGGCCGCGGGGAAATCGGGTGCGGAGGCGTCGAGACGGATCATCCCACTGCCTTCCGGAACGCATCGACCAGCGGCACCACTTCGGTGGCGCGCATCTTGAACGCGGCGCGGTTGACGATGAGCCGGCTGGTGACCTCGGCGATCACCTCGACCTCGACCAGCCCATTTTCCTTGAGCGTGCGCCCCGACGAGACGAGGTCGACGATCCGCGGCGCCAGCCCGAGCACCGGCGCCAGCTCCATCGCGCCGTTCAGCTTGACGCATTCGGCCTGTACCCCGCGCGCCTCGAAATGGGCGCGGGTGATGTGCGGATATTTGGTCGCGATGCGGACATGGCTCCAGCCGCGCGGATCGTCCTTCTCGGCCAGATCGACGGGCTCGGCGACCGAGATCCGGCAATGGCCGATGCCGAGATCGACGGGCGCGTAGAGCTCCGAATAGTCGAACTCCGCCAGCACATCCGAGCCGACGATGCCGAGCTGCGCGGCGCCATGTGCGACGAAGGTGGCGACATCGAACGCGCGCACCCGGATCAGGTCGATCGCGGGACTGTTCGTCCTGAAGCGCAGCGCCCGGCTGTTGGGATCGGAAAAGGCAGGCTCGGGCACGATGCCGACCGCCGCGAGCAGCGGCAGCGCCTCGTCGAGGATGCGCCCCTTGGGGACGGCGAGAATGAGCGGTTCAGGCATGGGTGCCGGGGCTTTACTTGTGGGGGGACGCGGGCGCAACAAGCGCGGCATGGCCGATGAACAGACCAACCGGGACAGCTTCGCCATCCAGGCCGGCTATTGCACCGCGATGGCCGCGCCGATCACCGCGCGGATCGCGACCGTGCTCGGCAAGCATCTCAACCGCGACAGCGCGACCGGGCGCCGCGTGCTCGACTGGACCGGCGAGCCGGTTGCCGACGCGCTGGTGCTGCGGCTGATCGGCGGGCTCCACGCGCTTTACCGCCGCGGCATGACCGAGGTCGCGCCGGTGTTCAGCGGCGCAGTGACCGACGAAGCAGAGGTCGCCGCGATCCTGGGCCGCGTGTTCGTCACCCACGATGCCGCGCTGCTGCCCTGGCTCGATGGCCCGCCCCAGACCAACGAGGCCGGGCGCTCCGCGGGGCTGATGACGGGGATACTCCACCTCGCCGGGCGCTACGGCCCGAAATTCGAGCTGCTCGAGATCGGGTCGAGCGCGGGGCTCAACCTGCTGATCGGCCATTACCGCTTCGACCTTGACGGGCTCCGGTTCGGCCCCGCGGATTCAGCGGTCGAAATCAAGCCCGAATGGCGCGGCCCACCCCCGCCGGACGCGCCTGTCGAGATTCTGTCCGCGCGGGGAGTCGACATCCAGCCGCTCGACCTTTCGGGCGATCGCGATGCCGAGCGGCTGCAGGCCTATTGCTGGGTCGAGAATGTCGAGCGCCAGACGCGGCTCGAAAAGACGATCGCGATGGTCCGCGCCGCGGGCGTGGATCTGGTGCAGGGCGACGCCGCCGACTGGGTCGCGGCGCGCCTCGCCGAGCCGCAGGCGGAAGGCGTGACGCGGGTGCTGATGCATTCGGTGGTATGGCAATATCTGCCCGAGGCCAGCCAGCGCCGCATCGCCGACGCGATGCTCGCGGCCGGCGAGCGCGCCACCCCCGAGCGCCCGCTCGGCTGGGTGATGATGGAGCCCAATCGCGATCTCCACCGCCACGAGGTCCGCGTCCGCGGCTGGCCGGGCGAGACCCCGATGGAGCTGGTCGCGCTCACCCATGCCCATGGCGCATGGGTCGAGGGGCTCGAACCGCCCTATGAAACCCGACCTTATGTCATGCGAGCATATTGAGATGCACAGCACCAATTCCCGCGACACGCTGATCACTGTCTCCGCCGATTGCCCGGTGGCGGGCGGAACGATTCCCGAAAAGCCCGGCACGATCGCCACGGTGCAGCACGGCCTGCTCGCCGAGCCCTATGCGCTGACCAGCGACGATCTGCTCCACGCGACGCACCGCGCGCGCGGCGGGGAGAAGAGCCGGGAAGAATTCTTCGCCAGGCCGCAGGCGTGCCTGCGCGCCTCGCCTTTGGTCAAGCAGTTCGGCTGGGGCATCCATCATGATGGCGAGGGCCGGATCGCCCTAATCGACCCGCAGAGCGAGGCCTATCGCCGGCTGATCGCCGATCCCGGGGTGAAGAAGACGCCGGGGATGCGCAGCAAGCGCTGAGCGCCCGCACAGCACCGCCACCCGCCGCCTGCGTCGATCCCTGCCAGGCTTTCGTCGATTTGCATTGGCCCGGATGCGCGGCCTGCGCTCCCGGTTCGTCGAACCGTCAGCACGAGGCCGCACATGCACCGTCCCGCGATCTTCGCCATCGCTCTCGCTTCCAGCGCGGCACCCGCCGCAGCCCAGCAGCTCCGGGGTTTCGGCAGCTCGACCGCCGTGACGGTGGGCGAGCCATGGGTGCTGCCCAAGGGCGTGACGGTGCTCGAGCCGCTGGTCTCGCAGAACATGTTCGATTCCGAGAATTGCAAGAACGCCGACGAGAAGGAGCAGCGGAACCCGCCCGCGGGCGAGACGGGGCTGGTGACGCTTTGCCTGCCGATCCGATACGAACGAGATCCATTCAGCGATCCTATTCCCCATACGGTGACCATCCCGCAGGGCCTCACCTTCATTCCCGAGGACAGGCTGAAGTATCAGAGCGGCTTCAACGTCAGAAAAATCACGGTGATCATCAAGCCGGGGCAGACTATCCTTCTCCCAATTTCCGTGACCTGCATAAACCCCAACAGAAAATCCAACACGAATCTACCCGGAGTCTTTTACAAAATCGGGCCGATCGTCAAAAACAAGCAGATGGAAGAAGTATTTCAAATGACGGCCAAATATGAAATACCCTTCTATGATTCCGCTTTAGGCAATGCGATCTCCACTATCGGACGCGGAAACAAGAGCCAGATCGCCACGGCCATGGACATTCTGCGGGCGCACATGGAAACCTGGCCGCTCGCCAAGCCGTAAAATAGCGGACTCCAGCCGCATCTCGGAAGCGCAGCGATCGCGCCGAGATCCCGCCGACGGAACGCTTCGCCAGCCCTACCGCTCCGCCAGCCATTGCCGCATGGCCGCGATCACCGCCTCGGGCTTCTCCCACGGCACGAAATGGCCGCCATCTTCGACGGGCACGATCGTCAGGTCGGGAACGAGCGCGTCGAGCCCTTCGAGCTGGACCGGGAGCAGCGCCTTGTCGCGCATCCCCCAGATCACCAAAGTCGGCTGCACGATCGGCGGGAACGGCGCATCGAGCCAGGCGGGGCGCTCGGGCTCCTCGTCGGGCGCGGGGACGATGATCGCCGAAGCGCGATACCAGTTGAGCATCGCGGTCATCGCGCCTGGCTGGCCCCATTCGTCGAGATAGGCGGCCTTGTCCTCACCCGCGACCGCGCTCACCAGATGCTGGGTAAAGGTCGAGGCGAAGAAGCGCTCGAGTCCCGCGCCGACCAGCCCCTGATCGATCGTCGCGTCGCGGAAGCGGGTGATGTACTGGCTCGCCTTGCGCTGGTCGGCGTCGTCGAACAGCGACTTCTGGAAGAGTTTGGGGTGCGGCGCGTTGACGATGATCAGCCGCGCGATGCGCCGGGGATTCTGCAGCGCTGCCATCCATGCGATCGCCCCGCCCCAGTCATGCCCGACGAGGGTGAAGCGATCGATGCCGAGATGGTCGGCGAGCGCGAGCAGGTCGCCGGTGGCCTTGCCGGGGCCGTAGTTCTCGACCCCCTCGGGCTTGGACGAGCGCGCGAAGCCGCGCTGATCGGGCGCGACGACGAAATAGTCCTTCGCCAGTTCGGGGATCTGGTGACGCCAGGTGCGGTGCGATTCGGGGAAGCCGTGGAGCAGGAAGATCGCGGGGTCGGCGGGATTGCCGGCGATCGCGACGTCGAGCTCGACGCCGGTGGGGAGGGATATGCGCTGGAGATCGTAACTGGTCATTTGCCCCGCCTTCCGTTCCTTGTTCTCGCGAGGAAGCTAGAGGGATGCGGCGCGGAGAGGGAGGGCAAATCCTCCCTCGCGCAGCGGGGGAGGATTTGGGTTACGGATAGCTCACGGTCTTGGGCACTTCCGGGATCGGAATCCATTCCTTGTCGTCGCCGGGGACCTTGGGGAAGCTGCCGGCCTTCCATTCTTCCTTGGCCTGATTGATCCGGTCGCGGCTCGACGAGACGAAGTTCCACCAGACATGGCGCGGCGTGGCGAACGCCTCGCCGCCACACAGCATCACGCGGCCGCCGCGATCCGAGCGCAAGGTCGCGGCGACGCCGGGGCGGAGCACGTACAGCGTCATCGGCACCAGCGGCAGCCCGTCGAGGCTCGCCTCGCCGTCCGCGACATAGAGCGCGCGCTCGTCGGCATTGGCGTCGATCGGGATCGACGCGCCGGGCGCGAGCGCGATATCGGCATAGATGGTCTGGGCGTAGGTGGTGGTCGGCGCGGCGACGCCCCAGAGCTCCCCCATGATCACCCGCGCGGTGACGCCCGGCGCCGAGATCACCGGCAGTTCGGCGGCGCCGACATGCTCGAACGCGGGATCGATCTCCTCGCGACCGTCGGGCAGCGCGAGCCAGGTCTGGATGCCCGAAAGCTCGGGACCGAGTGCGCGCTCGGCCGAGGGCGAGCGCTCCGAATGGACGATGCCGCGCCCCGCGGTCATCAGATTGACCGCGCCGGGCTCGATCGTCGCGAAGGTGCCGAGCGAATCGCGGTGATCGATCGCGCCGGCGAACAAATAGGTCACCGTGGCGAGGTTGATGTGCGGATGCGGGCGCACGTCGATGCCGGTGCCGATTTCGAGCCGCGCCGGGCCCATCTGGTCGAAGAAGATGAAGGGGCCGACCATCGTCCGCGGCTTCGACGGCAGGGTGCGGTGAACCTTGAACCCGCCCAGATCATGGGTGGTCGGCTCGATCGTCATGGTGATCAGGTCTTCGCGCATGCTGTCCTCCGTTCGCATACCGAAATAACCGCTCGGCGCGGCCCGGGACAGTCAAGCTTTGGAAAGGCAGATTTTCCGATCAGTCGCCGTCGAGCTCGGGATAGTGGCGGAAGATGCCCTGGAGGTTGAAGCCGATGCGGCGGTCGCTGGCGCAATAGTCGTGGATGCCGGGGAGCCGCGCGACGCGGTCGCGGATCGCGAGCAGCTTCGGATAGTCGCGCTCGATCGCCTTCATCCGCCGCGGGAACATGTAGTGCAGCCCCTCGATCAGCTGGAAGAGCGAGGTGTCGCCATAGCTCCAGCGGTCGCCGGTCAGCCAATCGCCTGCGACCGAACGCTCGAACCAGCCGAGGAATTTGGGCATCCGTTCCTCGCGGAACTCCCCCGCGAAGCGCGCCGCTTCGCGCTTCTGGTTCTCATAGTAGAGGCCGACGCCGACCGGATGATGGACCTGATGCACCTCGGCGACGAAATCGGTGATGGTCAGCTGGATCTCGTGGAGCCAGCGCCGCCCGGCTTCGTCCGAGGGCGCGATGCCGTGCTTGTCGCCGAGATAGAGCAGGATGTTGGCGACCTGCGCGATCACCTGCTCGCCGGTGTCGAGATAGGGCGGCGCGAAGGGCGGGCGATCGGCGCGCGCCTTCATGTCCGCGATCAGCGCGTCCGAGCCGCGCTCGCGCGCCATGTCGACATAGCCGATATCGCCCGCCTCCATCGCCAGCCTGACGAACTCGCCCCGACCCTGGATCTCGGCCCAGTACCAGAGCTTGTACGCCGTCATGGCTATTCTCCCGGGGCGCGGGCCCTGATCGCGAGCGCGTGGATGCGGCCGGCGAGCAGATCGGCGAGCGCGTTGTTGACCAATCGCTGCCGCTGAACGCGCGAGACGCCGGCAAAGGCTCCGCTCTCGATCACCACCGTCCAGTGCGATTCGCCGGTGCCGTCGTCGCCGAGATGGCCGGAATGATGATGGCTGTCGTTGATCACCTCGAGCTGCGTCGGCGCGAGCGCGGCGGTGAGACGGGCGGCGATGATGTCGGCGAGTCCGCCGCTGGCAGGGTCGGTCATCGCGCTTATATAGGCGGTTTGTTCGAGGGAGGTAGCGTGGCCGAGGGCCAGCCAAGGAAAGATCGACCCAATGCCCGCTTCCACGGCCGCGTGGAGGCGAAGGGACGACTGTGCGCCGAACCTGGCTGCGATCAGCCGGGCGAATTCCGTGCGCCGGCGAACGGATCGCGCCACGGCTTCGACGGCCCCGGCGAGTATCGCTGGCTGTGCCTCGATCACGTCCGCGCGTTCAACTCGGGCTATAATTTCTTCGCGGGCATGACTCCGGACGAGATCCACGACGCGCAGAGCCCGCTCGCCGGCTGGGAGCGCGAGACCCGTGCGTTCAACGTCACCGGCGGCGCCGATCGCCCGCCGCGCTGGGCCGATTTCGCCGACCCGCTCGACGCGATCGGTGCGCGCTTCCGCGAGAAGATGAAGGATCAGGCGCCGCGCAAGGACGGCAAGCCGCTGTCGGGCAAGGACCGCGAGGCGATGCGCACGCTCGCGCTCGAGATCGACGCCGACCGGACGGCGCTGCGCAAGCGCTATTCGGAGCTGGTCCGCCGCTACCATCCCGACCGCAACGGCGGCGATCGCAGCCACGAGGCGCAGCTGCAAAAGGTGATCGAGGCATACCAGCACCTGAAGGGCACCGCGGCGTTCGCGTGAAACCCCTCTCCCGTTGGGAGAGGGAGAGTCGATCGCAATTAGCCCTCGGCCTTCCACTTCTCCCGGCGCGCGCGTTCCAGCGGCGAGGGATTATCCGTACCGAACGAGCCCGTCGCGAGCGCGCCCGCGGGTTCGTAGGTGCCCATCGCCATGCCCTTCGCAGTCACGCGATGCTCGATCAGCCGCCACGTGCCGGGGGGCGTCCCCTCGCCGAACAGTCGCTTGCCGGTACCCAGCAGCACCGGCGCGGTCATCACCACCAGCCGGTCGATCAGGCCGCGTTCGATCAGCTGCGGATAGAGCGACGCGCTGCCCTGGACGACGAGGTTGGGCCCCTCGCCCGCCTTCACGCGTGCGACATCGTCGATGCTCTCCAGCCGCTCGCTGCCTTGCCAGGTCAGGTCGACGCCGCCGCGGCTGAGCACATATTTGCGCGCCTTGCCGAAGATCGCAGCGATCGGATCGTCTGCGGGCATGAAGGGCCAATAGGCCGCGAAGATCTCCCAGGTCCGCCGCCCGAGCAGCAGATCGAAGGGCTGGCCGAACAGGCTGTCGACCTGATTGCCCAGCCCCTCGTCGAAGATCGGCGCGAGCCAGCCGCCATGCGCGAAGCCGCCGGTCGTATCCTCCTCCGGCGCGCCCGGCGCCTGCATCACGCCATCGAGCGAGACGAAGGCGCCGGCGATCAGCTTACGCATCGGCCTTTGCCGCGAGGCGCTTCGCCACGGCCTCGAGCTGCTCGGCCATCACGCCCCAGCCCTGTTCGAAGCCCATCGCCTTGTGCTGCTCGAGCGCCTCGTCGCTCCAGTGGCGCGCACGGCCGCGAAAGCGGGTCTTGTCGCCCTCGGGCTCGAACTCGAAAAAGCCGACCATGAAGGGCCCCGCGGGGTTCCAGTCGCCGGTGAAGGCGTCGGTGAACACGATCCGGCGCTCGGGGATCACTTCGAGATAGATGCCATCGTTGGGCATCGTCTCGCCGTTGGGGCCGTACATGGTGATCGCCGCGCGGCCGCCGGAACGCAGGTCCATCTCGACCACTTCGGCGCGCCACGGCTTCGGGCAGAACCACTCGCTCAGATGCTCGGTATAGGCGCGCCACAAGGCCGAAGGTGGCGCATCGATCAGCCGCTCGATCATCAGTTCGCGGACGGGATTGGGTTCGGACATCGTCTCTCTCCTCAGTCTCTGTCGGGCGCGCCCGGGGGGAAATAGGAACGATAGGGCCGCGCCTCGTCGACCGCGCGGGCGACCGATGGCCGCGCGAGCAGGCGGGCGCGATAGGCGCGGAGATGCGTCAGCGCCTCGGGGATCTCGTGCACCCAATCGGCGTAGAAGAGCGAGGGCGCGGCGGCGCAGTCGGCGAGCGAGAAGGCGTCCGCCGCTGCCCATTGCCGCCCGGCCATCCAGCCGTCGAGCCAGCCATAGATCTTGCCGAGCGCGGCCCTGGCCTGCTCCACCTCGACCGGATCCCGCCGCTCGGGGGGACGCAGCGCGTCGCTGACCACGCGCTGCATCTGCGTCATGACGTGATTGTCGAAGATGCGATCGAGCATGCGCACCTCGATCCCCGCATCGCCTTCCGGGATGAATTGCACCGGCCCCGGGTGGTGGCGCTGGAGATGCTCGATGATCGTGCTCGATTCGTAGATCGGCTTGCCGTCGTCGACCAGCAGCGGGAACTTGCCGATCGGCCAGAGCCGATACAGTTCCGCGCCATTCTCCGGCTGCTCGATCATCCGGTAAGTGAACGGCGTGCCGTTCTCGTAGAGCGGGATCAGCACCTTCCAGCTGTAGGACGAGAAGGGATGGAGGAAGAGCTCGAGCATCAGCCCTTGCTCCCCACCACACCGAACTTCGCGCCCTGCGGATCGGTCGCGTAGATCACCCAGTCGCCACCGGGGACCTCGATCGGACCCTGCACGATTTGGCCACCGCCGGCCTCGATCCGGCCTTTCGCCGCCTCGATGCCGCCGACGCGGAAGAAATAGTTCCAGCGCGGGCGCTCGCCGGGCGGCGCCTTCATCACCCCGCCGATCACGCCGCCGTCATGGCTGATGAAGCTGTAATCGCCCATCTCGCCCATCGGCATCGCGCCGTCCTTCGTCCAGCCGAACTGGTCGCCGTAGAATGCGAGCGCTGCGGCATCGTCGGCGGCGAGCAACTCGTTCCACTCGGCATGGCCCGGCGCCATGCGCTTGTACGACGTGCTGCCTTCGGGGCTCGAGCCCTTCATCACATAGAAGATCACGCCCTGCGGATCGGCGACCATCGCCATGCGGCCGACGCCTTCGAGATCGGTCGGCGGCATATGGATGCTGCCGCCGGCATCGGCGATCTTCTTCGCCGCGGCATCGACATCGTCGACGCCGATATAGCTGAACCAACCCGGCGGCGGGCCGCCCTCGGGCGATTTCATCATGCCGCCGACGCCTTCGCCATCGAGTGCCGAAAAGATGCGATAGTCGGCGGGGGCGTCGGGCGAGCTCGGAAAGGTGCCGACGGTCCAGCCGATCACATCAGTGTAGAATGCCTGCGCCGCGTCGGGATCGCTGGTCATCAGCTCGTACCAGATCGGCGTGCCATGGGGGTTGGTCATGATGGTTTCCCTTCCGAATTCCTCCCCCGGAACGGGGAGGGGGACCGCGCCACGCAGTGGCGTGGTGGAGGGGGCCCGCCCTCCATTGAAGGATTCGCCTGCGGAGGGCGGGCCCCCTCCACCAGCCTGCGGCTGGTCCCCTCCCCGTTCCGGGGAGGGACTAGAGCTCAGCCCTCGCCTTCGTCGACGATAGGCTCGAAGCCACCCCAGAACATGCGCTTGCCGTCGAAGGGCATGTCCGCCGGAGGCTTCATCCGCTCGTCGGCCATCACCTTCTCCCAGCCGGCGTCGCGCGCCGCCTTGTCGGGCCAGATGATCCAGGAGAAGACGATGTTCTCGCCCTCTTCCGCCTTGGCGGCCATGAAGAAGTCGGTGGTCTTGCCGCGCGGCAGATCGTTGCCCCAGGCTTCGACCACGCGCGTCGCGCCATGTTCGCGGAAGATCGGCGCGGCCGTGGCGGCCATCTCGCGATAGGCTTCCTTCTTGCCCTCGGGCACGGGCACGATGAACCCGTCTACATAAGACATCCTCTTTCTCCTCTTTCTTTTCGCGGCACTCAGGCGGCCGCAGGCTCCGGTTCGAAATCGGCGAACTGCGCGGCCAATGCGCGCTGGAAGGCGGGGCGTGCCTCGCCGCGCGCCTGATAGGCCGCAAGCGTCGGCTGCTTTTCTACCAGACCGGTGCCGCGCAGGATACGCAGCACGGTGACCATCATCAGGTCGCCCACGGTGAAGCGCCCCTCGAGCCACTCCTTGTCGCCGAGATGATCGGCGACTCGCTGGAGGCGCCCCTCGATCATCTTCACCACCTCGGGCCGCCGCGCCTTCGCCCATTCGGCCTCGGGATCGAACAGGTCGATCGCCGCGAGTTGCTGGATATGCGGCTCGAGGCTGTTGAGCGCAGCGAACACCCAGGCAGTGGCGCGGGCGCGCTCGCCGGGATCGGCGGGGAGCAGCGTCTCGCTGCTCGCGCCGATATGGAGCACGATCGCGCCGGATTCGAACAGCTGGACGTCATTGTCGTTGTACGTCGGCACCTGCCCGAAGGGCTGTTCGGCGAAATAGTCCGCGGGCCGCTCGGTGCGAGGATCGAGCTTGCGCACCCGATAGCCCCTCCCCGCTTCCTCCAGCGCCCAGCGGACGCGGAGGTCGCGGACGAGGCCGCGGGCGAAATCGGGCACCCAGCTAAAGGCGCTGATCGTTGGTTGGCCGGTCATATCAGCCTCCTCAGCCCGCAGCCGCGGCTTCGATCGCCGCGATGTCGATCTTCTTCATCGCGAACATCGCTTCCATCGCCCGCTTGCCCGCGGCGGGATCGGGATTGTCGAAGACGAGCTCGATCAGCCGCTTGGGCGTGACCTGCCAGTTGACGCCCCATTTGTCCTTGCACCAGCCGCATTGCGATTCCTGGCCGCCATTGCCGACGATCGCGTTCCAGAACTTGTCGGTCTCTTCCTGGCTGTCGGTATGGATCACGAAGCTGACCGCCTCGCTCTGCTGGAACTGCGGCCCGCCGTTGAGGCCGATGAACTTCTGCCCCAGCAGCTCGAACTCGACGACGATCACCTCGTCGGCCTTTTGCGAGGGCGTGTCTGCCGGCGTGCGCTGGACGCGGGTGATCCGGCCATCGGGGAAGAGCGAGACGTAGAAGTTCGCGGCTTCCTCGGCGGTGTAGTTGTACCAGATGCAGGTGGTGAGTTGCTTGTCCACTTTACCTCTCCTGTCTCGAGCGATCAGGCCGGCTCGTGCGCCGGCCCCTCGGGGAAGGCGGCCATCGCGGCTTCCATGTCCATGAACATCGGCTCGAAGATGTGCCCGTCGGGATCCTCGAAGGTGCGGCCGTACATGAAGCCCATGTCCTGCTTCTCCCGGATGTCGCCCTTGCCGCCAGCCGCCGCGGCAGCCTCGACGATCGCGTCGACCGCTTCGCGGCTGTCGCGCGAGAGCGCGATCAGCACTTCGGTCGTCGCATGCGCGTCGGCGATCGGCTTCGGCGTGAAGGTTTTGAAGAAGTCCTGCGACAGGATCATGAACACGATCTCGTCGGAGAGCTGCATCGCGCTCGCCGCTTCGTTGCTGAAGCGCGGATCCTTGGTGCAGCCGATCGCCTCGTAAAAGGCAGTCGATTTGGCAACGTCCTTCACGGGCAGGTTCACGAAGATCATCTGCGGCATCATGCTTCTCCTGATGTTGGTTTGACGGTCAGTTCGCGGGGTAGGTGAGCGACGGGTACCAATCTGCACCGCGCCCCTCGGGGGTGGAGTCGAGAATCGTCCAAAGCGGCATCAAATCGGGTGCGCCGCGCGGGTCCTGGCCGGGGTCGGCCGTGCTGTCGTCCATCTCTCCCGCCCAGAAGAACCGGATGGTGCCGTCGCGGCGAGTGAAGACGAGCAATTGCGGGATGTCGTCCCCTTCGGGGGTGACCGCCGAAAAATCGCGGCTGAACGTCTGCTCTGCGTCCGAATAGAGCGGAAGGTGCCGCCAGCCGCGCGCCTCGGCGACGGCGCGGAGCTTCGTCAGCGGCGAGCGCGCGGTCACCGCGAAGGCGACGCGCTGCTGGAGGTCGAGCGCCTCACCCTCCCAGGCCGAGAGCAACGAGGTGCACATCGGGCACGGCCGCTCGCGCTGCGGCCCGTACATCCAGGTGTAGACGACCAAAGTATCCTTGTCGCCGAACAGCTCGGCCAGCGTCACCGGGCCCTCAGCGCCTTCGAAACGGTATTCGCGCGCGACTTCGGGGCCGGGCGGCAGTGCGCGGCGTTGTTCCGCCACGCGCTCGATCTGGCGGCGAAGCGCGATCTCCTCGGCGAGCAGCGCAGTGCGCGCGGCGCGATATTCGGCGCTCTCGCCCGGCCAGCGCGACTTTGCACGCGCAGCGAGCTCGGCAGCCGGGGCAAGGATCGTTTCGACCGTCATGCAAACCTCCGCTTTTCGGGTGTCGCGAATCGCTTTCTTGATCTTGATGCGCGACTCAGTTACAAAATGCAACCATGGAGTCACAAAAAATAACTAGCACCGATTTGAGCAAGATGCGTCGCTGGTATCGCGACGCCTGCGGGACGGCGCTGGCGATGGACCTGATCGGCGAGCGCTGGACGCTGCTCATCGTGCGCGAACTGCTGCTCGGCGGACGCCGCTTCGGCGAGATCCGGGGCGCGCTCGAAGGGCTCAGCGCCAATATCCTCACCCAGCGGCTCGAAGGGATGGAACGCGCCGGGATCCTGCGCCGCCGCACCCTGCCCTCGCCCGCCAATGCGCAGGTCTATGAGCTCACCCAATGGGGCCGCGCGCTCGAGGAGCCGATCTTCGCGCTCAGCCGCTGGGCGGCGGGATCGCCCGCGCACGACGTGACGCTGCCGCTCAGCAACACCGCCTTCATGCTCTCGCTGCGCACGATGATGAACCCCGCGGCAGATCCCGATTTCGCGCCCGATCTCGGCTTCCGCATCGGCGGCGAGCCCTTCCGCGCGCGGATCGTCGACGGGCTGCTCGAAATCGAGCGGCGCGATCCGGAGGGCGCGGAAGTGATCTTCGCGGGCGAGCCCTCGCTGCTGGCGGCAACCTTTTACGGCCGCGATCCGCTGACGGTCTCGATGCGCGAGGGGCGCGTGACGGTGACCGGTGAAATCGCCACCGCGCAGCGGTTCGTCGACCTGTTTGGGCTTCCCGTCTTCTCCAACGACTGATAGGCGGAGGCCCCCTGCGCTTTGACGTTGCAGTGCGGCGAACGCCCCACTACGCCGCGAAGCCGATCCTGCAGGAAGCGATGATGGCCGATATCCCGAACACCCAGCCCGACAGTCGCGAGACGACGATCCTCGACGCGCCCGACAAGATGGTGAAGGTGCGCGACCTGTTCGGCATCGACTCGGACATGGAATGCCCCGCGTTCAGCGAGGCGGACGAGCGCGTCCCCGATCTCGATCCCGCCTATGTGTTCGATCCCGACACCACGCTCGCGGTGCTCGCCGGCTTCGCGCACAATCGCCGCGTGATGATCCAGGGCTATCACGGCACCGGCAAGTCGACGCATATCGAGCAGGTCGCCGCGCGGCTCAACTGGCCGTGCATCCGCATCAACCTCGATGCGCATATCAGCCGGATCGATCTGATCGGCCGCGACGCGATCGTGCTCAAGGACGGCCAGCAAGTCACCGAATTCCGCGAAGGCCTGCTCCCCTGGGCACTGCAGACCCCGACCGCGCTCGTCTTCGACGAGTACGACGCCGGCCGCCCCGACGTGATGTTCGTGATCCAGCGCGTGCTCGAGACCGAGGGCAAGCTGACCCTGCTCGACCAGAATCGCGTGATCCGCCCGAACCCGTGGTTCCGCCTGTTCGCCACCGCCAACACGGTGGGCCTCGGCGATACCAGCGGGCTCTATCACGGCACGCAGCAGATCAACCAGGGCCAGATGGACCGCTGGAACGTGGTGGTGACGCTCAACTATCTTCCCGCCGCGACCGAGGCGCAGATCGTGCTCGCCAAATCGGGCGAGTATGACAAGCCGGGCGGCAAGGAAGTCGTCGAGAACATGGTCCGCGTGGCGGACCTGACTCGCAGGGGCTTCATCGCCGGCGACATCTCGACCGTGATGAGCCCGCGCACGGTGATCACCTGGGCGCAGAACGCGCTGATCTTCGGCGATGTCGGCTTCGCCTTCCGCCTCTCGTTCCTCAACAAGTGCGACGAGGCCGAGCGCGCGCAGGTCGCCGAATATTATCAGCGCGTGTTCGGGAAGGACCTGCCCGAGAGCGTGGTCTCCAAGGTCTAGGGCGCATGGCCGCCGGCACGCCCCTCGAGCAGCTCCGCAACGTGCTTGGCGGCACGGCGCGGGCGCTGTCGGGCGAGGCGGAGGCCGAGCTGAGCTTCACGTCCGAGGCGCCGCGCCAGGACGGGCGCAGCATCAAGGTGCCGCTGCCCGCGCGCAGCCTGCCGCCCGAGCAGGTCGCCGAGGCGCGTGGCTTCACCGACGGCTTCGCGCTCAGGATCAAGCATCACGACGCGGCGCTGCACCTCAAGAGCGCGCCGAAGGAGCCTGTCGCGCGCGCCGTGTTCGACGCAGTCGAGGCTGCGCGGGTCGAGGCACTGGGCTCGCGCGGCTATGCCGGGATCGCCGACAATCTCGACCACGCGCTGAACGTCCGGCTGCGCTCGGACCCGATCGCGCGCGCGCGCAACCGCGAGGAAGTGCCGCTGTCGACCGCGCTCGGGCTGATGGTCCGCGAACGGCTGACCGGGCGCGAGGCCCCCGCCGCCGCGGCGATGGGCATGGCGCTGGTCCGCGACTGGGTCGAGGAGCGCGCCGCCGCCGATCTCGACGCGTTGGCGCTGACGATCGACGACCAGCGGGCGTTCGCCAGCCTCGCCACCAAGCTGCTCCAGGACCTCGAGCTCGTCGAAGGCGAGATGATCCCCGATGAGGCCGATGAGGGCGGCGGCGAGGACGAAGGCACCGACGAGCAGGACGAGCCCGGCGACGAGGAAGGCGACAGCGAGGCGCAGCAGGGGGAAGGCGAAGTCGAGGCGCGCGGCGAGCAGCGCGAGTCCGACGATGCCGAGCAGGGCGAGGATCGCGACTCCGAGGCGATGGACGATAGCGACGGCGAGCCCGGCGACGATGGCGAGGAGGGCATGATGCCCGTCCGCCCCAATCGCCCGTGGAGCGACTTGCCGCCGCAGTTCGAATATCATCCCTACACCACCCAATTCGACGAAGTGATCGCGGCGACGGAGCTGTGCGACGCCGAGGAGCTCGATCGGCTGCGCGCCTATCTCGACCAGCAGCTGGTCCACCTCCAGGGCGCGGTGACCAAGCTCGCCAACCGGCTCCAGCGCCGGCTGATGGCGCAGCAGAACCGCAGCTGGGACTTCGATCAGGAGGAAGGCATCCTCGACGCGGCGCGGCTGGCGCGGATCGTCGTCAATCCGATGCTGTCGCTCTCCTACAAGGTCGAGCGCGACACCGAGTTCAAGGACACGGTGGTGACCTTGCTCATCGACAATTCGGGTTCGATGCGCGGGCGGCCGATCTCGATTGCGGCGATCAGCGCCGACATCCTCGCGCGCACGCTCGAGCGCGTCGGGGTCAAGACCGAGATCCTCGGCTTCACCACGCGCGCATGGAAGGGCGGCCAGGCCCGCGAGAAATGGCTGGCCGAAGGCCGCCCCGCCCAGCCCGGCCGGCTCAACGACATCCGCCACATCGTCTACAAACAGGCCGACGAGCCGTGGCGCCGCGCCAAGCGCAGCCTCGGGCTGATGATGCGCGAGGGGCTGCTCAAGGAGAATATCGACGGCGAGGCGCTGCTCTGGGCGCATAATCGCCTGATCGCCCGGCCCGAGGATCGCCGGATCCTGATGGTGATCTCGGACGGCGCGCCGGTCGACGATTCGACGCTGTCGGTCAATTCGGGCTCCTATCTCGAGCGCCATTTGCGTCAGGTGATCGGCTGGATCGAGGCCCGCTCGCCGGTCGAGCTGGTCGCGATCGGCATCGGCCATGACGTGACGCGCTATTATCAGCGTGCCGTGACGATCATGGATGCCGAGCAGCTTGCCGGCACGATGGTCGAGCAGCTGGCGGCGCTGTTCGACAGCGAGTGAAGGTAGCGTCGCCCGCGGGTGGCTTTCGCGGGCCGGTCAAACGATCGGTCACGATCGCGGGCCACCAGACCTCCATCAGCCTCGAGCCGATCTTCTGGGAGGCCCTTGAGACTGCCGCGGCGGATCTCGCGCTGCCGCTCAACGCGCTGGTCGCGGCGATCGACCATGCCCGGATCCAGACCGACGATCCGCCCAATCTCGCCAGCGCGATCCGCACCTGGCTGCTCGACCGGAGCCGATCTGCGACAAACTGATACAAAGTTGCAAATCGCTCGCAATATCATTGACTCTGCGAACGCCTCGCAATAGCTGGGCGCGAAACAATCCTGAAGGGGGATTTCGTGAAGCGTTCCGCACCCGCCGCGTCGCCGGCATTCCTTGCACTCGCCTGTGTCGGCTTCATCGCCTCGTCGCCCGCCAGCGCGCGCGACGAGAACAAGGACAAGGCCGCGGTCGCCGACGACCAGACCCAGTCGGGTGGACAGGCCAACACCTCGGACGAGCGCGAGCAGATCATCGTCACCGGCCAGACCTATCAGCCGCATCAGGAGAGCCCCAAGGCGACCCGCACGGTGCGCGACACGCCGCAGACCGTGACCGTGATCACCGGCGAGACGATCGAGCAGCAGAATCTGCTGACGCTGCGCGACATGCTCTCCACCGTTCCCGGCATCACCTTCGGCGCGGCCGAGGGCGGCACGCCGCCGAGCGACCAGATCAACCTGCGCGGCTATTCGGCGGGCAGCGACATCACCCAGGACGGCGTGCGCGACAGCGCCGCCTATAGCCGCTCGGACTCGTTCAACCTCGAGCAGCTCGAGATCGTCAACGGCGCCAACTCGGTCTATTCGGGCGCCGGCTCGGTCGGCGGATCGATCAACATCATCACCAAGCGCCCGCTCGGCGACGACCGCGTCGTGGTGACCGCGGGGATCGGCACCGACGACTATTATCGCGGCACGATCGACGCCAATTGGCGCGCGAGCGAGCTGATCGCGGTCCGCCTGAACGCGATGGCGCATCGCAACGACATCCCCGGCCGCGACGTCGAGAAGTACGAGCGCTGGGGTGTCGCGCCCGCGGTGACGATCGGCATCGGCAGCCCCAACCGGCTGACGCTCCAATATCTCCACCAGGAAGACACCAACATCCCGCAGTACGGCGTTCCCTATTACAAGAACGCCTTCAACGACGGCGCCGTGCCCGGCGTCGATCGCAGCGACTATTTCGGCTATCGCAACGTCGACACGCAGGAAATCACCGTCGACCAGGCGACGATGACCTTCGAGCATGATTTCGACGACAGCCTGTCGATCCGCAACCTTTCGCGCTGGCAGGAAGTGAGCCAGCTCACCATCGTCGGCCCGCCCCAGGGGACGTATTGCCTCACCGGCGGCGTTCAGCCTACTGGCGCGGCGTGCCCGGGAACGGTGCCCGCCGGCTATTATCTGATCGGCGGTCCGCGCGGCAATTTCCGCGATTCGAAGAACGAGCTGATGTACAACCAGCTCGATCTTCGCGCGGTGTTCAACACCGGTGCGATCGAGCACACGCTCGTGGTCGGCGGCTCGGCGAGCTGGGAGAAATATTCGCTGCTCACCGGCAATGCGCTGCGCAACGCCAACGGCACCGCGGCCTATGCGGCCTTCCCGCTGGTCAACATCGCCAACCCCAACGAGGTCGTGCCCGGTCCGGCCGGCTTCACCTATGGCAGCAACGTCTATACCGGCCCGGTCAATCTGATCCCGAGCGGCCGCCAGCGCGGCGAGGTGAGCAATTACGCGCTCTATCTGTTCGACGCGATGAAGCTCGGCAAGTTCGAGCTCAATGGCGGCATCCGCTGGGAGCACAATGACGGCAATTTCCGCACCGACACCTCGACTCCCGCCGCGACCGTGACCGTCCCGCAGGGCCCGCTCACCGTCGGTCCGCGGCTCTACAACGACGCCAATCTTTTCTCGTACCGCGTCGGGCTCGTGTACAAGCCGGTCGAGGCGGTCTCGCTCTACGCCGCCTTCGGCAATTCGATGACACCCTCGCAGAATGCGGTGAATGGCGCCTGCACCACCGCGACCTGCAACGTCGATCCGGAGACCGCGAAGAACTACGAGATCGGTGCCAAGGCCGAGCTGATGGACGGCCGCCTGTTGCTCAGCGCCGCGGCGTTCCGCAACGAGCGCGACAAGTACAAGGTCGCGTCGAACGACCCGACGATCCCCGACCAGCAGCTCGACGGCCATTCGCGCGTCGACGGCCTCGCGCTGAGCGCAGTGGGCAAGATCACCAAGCACTGGTCGGTGACCGCCAACTACACCTATCTCGACGGCGAGCTGCTCCAGTCGGTCTCGGACTTCTGCATCGCCAATCCGGGCGCGACCGGTTGCAGCAACAGCGCCGCCAACCCCGATCCGGGCCGCGGCGCCGAGCTGGCCAACACGCCGAAGCATTCGGGCAGCCTGTTCACCACCTATGAGCTGCCGTTCGGGCTACGGCTCGGCTACAGCCTGACCTATCAGGGCAGCTTCGCTTTCGCGCTGCCGACGCTCGCTGCACCGACCGTCTATAAGTCGGACGCCTATTGGCTGCATGGCGCCTATGTCGCCTATGATTTCACCCGCACGCTGAGCGCGCAGCTCAACGTCAAGAACATCACCGACGCCGACTATTACACTCGCATCCGCAACAATGGCTGGGCGACCCCGGGGGATGCGCGCGCGGCGGTGCTGACGATCAACTATCGCTTCTGAGTAAAAGGGGGAGGGAGCGGGCGGCCTGTCCACCCCCAGCGGCTGCGCCGTCCGCTCCCGATTGATCTGCCGGCCGTTCCGGGGCCATGGTCCCGGCACGCCGGTTCGAAAGTGCACTGTCGATGATGATCGCGATTCCCGAGTTGCTCGATTCTGCCGCAGTGGCGCGGGTGCGGACGATCATCGACGCGGCCGAATGGGTCGACGGCAACGTCACCTCGGGGCACCAGTCGGCGCTCGCCAAGAAGAACGAGCAATTGCCCGAGAGTAGCGCCGCGGCAAAGGAGGCCGGCGGACTGGTGCTCGAGGCGCTCGGCACGTCGCCGCTCTTCTTCGCCGCGGCGCTGCCGCTCAAGGTCTTCCCGCCTTTGTTCAATCGCTATGGCGAGGGCCAGACCTTCGGCACGCATGTCGACAATGCGATCCGGATCCAGCGCGGCACCGAGTTCCGCATCCGCAGCGACCTGTCGATGACCGTCTTCCTCGAGGATCCTTCCGGCTATGACGGCGGCGAGCTGGTGGTCGAGGACCATTTCGGAGTCCAGCGGGTGAAGCTGCCCGCGGGGCATGCCGTGCTCTATCCCTCGTCGAGCCTGCACCATGTCACGCCGGTGACCCGCGGCGTGAGGGTGGCGTCGTTCTTTTGGCTCCAGTCGATGGTGCGCGACGACGGCAATCGCCGCATCCTGTTCGACCTCGATCAGGCGGTCCAGCGACTCACCGGCCAGCTGGGCGGTGACGATCGCTCGGTGATCGAGCTGACCGGGGTGTACCACAATCTGCTGCGGAGCTGGGCGGAGGCTTAGCCCAGCATCGCCGCGAGCGCCGGAGACAGGATTTCCCGCGCGCGCCGTCCCTCGCGCACCACCATATGCATCGCCAGCCCTTCGCGTTCGGCTGTCGCAAGCCCCGCCTCCGGCCCCAGCACGGTCAGCGCGGTCGCCCAGGCATCGGCGCGCATGCACTCGGCATGGAGCACCGTCACCGACGCCACGCCATTGGCCAGCGGTGCACCGGTGCGCGGATCGAGCGTGTGCGCATAGTGCCGCCCATCCGCCTCGAAATGCCGGCGATAATCCCCCGATGTCGCGATCGCGAGGCCGTGGAGCGCCACCCGGATCGGCCGCACGGCGACCCCCGGCGCCTGCTCGATATCGACCCACCAGGGCTGGCCGTCGGGCTTGATCCCGTGGCCGCGGAGCTCGCCGCCGATCTCGACGAGGAAATCCTCCAGTCCCATCGCCCGCAGGCAGGCCGCGACCGCGTCGACGGCATAGCCCTTGGCGATCCCCGAAAAGTCGAGCGCTGCGCCGGCGGTGCGCCGCACGCGGAGCAGAAGCGGCTCGAAGTCGATCCGCCGCTCGCCGATCCCGGCGATATCCGGCGCGCGGGTGCGCGGGCCGGAGGGGCCGAAACCCCATTGATCCGCCAGCGCCCCCATCGCCGGATCGAACGCGCCATCGCTCCGCGCCGCGACGTCGAGCGCGGCGCCGAGCACCTGCGCGAACTCGGGGGGCAGCGAAGTCCAGCTGCCGGGCGTCGCGCGGTTGAACCGGCTGAGATCGGATTCCGGCTCCCACTGGCTCATCTGCGCGACGATCCGGTCGAGCGCCGCCCCGATCGCCGGCTCGATCCCCGCCGCCAGCGCCTCGGGCGGCGCCGCGATCCGGACGGACCAGCTGGTGCCCATCGTGGCACCGCCGAAGACCGTCACGGCGGCGCCCGAGGCACGGCGGTGGAAGGCCCGCGCCGAGAGCGCGGGCGGGATCGCGATCCTCAGGGGGCGAGCACCTCGAGCGTGGTGACATAGCTCACGCGCCGCTGCCGCGGGCCCGCCATGCCGCCGCCAGGCCCCTGCGGTGCGCCGGCGCCGGGAGCGCCCGCGCCCGGTCCCCCCGGTCCGCGACCACTCTGACCGCCCGCCGCTTCCTCGCGCGGACGGGTCGGGGTGACGTTGAGCCAGTAGAGGCCGGGATCGGGCCAGTTGATCGAGACCTTGCCGTCGGCGCCGGTCTTGAGGTCCTGCTGCTTGAGATTGTCGCGATAGCGGATGCCGCCCGGGATCACCGTGACGAACAGATCCGGCGCGGGCTTGCCGTCGAGCAGGAACTGGAAGGTGGCGGCCTCGCCGGCGACGAGGTCGTTGGGATGGGTGACCGGCACCAGCTCGATGCCCTTGCCGGTCGGCTTGAACACGGTCGCGGTCGGCGCGCCCTGCGTCACATAGATCTCGTTGCGGCTGACGCTTTCCGAGGTCTGGACGTCGGTGGCACCCGCCGGGATCACGCCGGCGAGCTTGTCCGCGGTGGTGCCGCGGGGAATCATCTTCGTCTCGCCGTTCAGCTTGTAGCTGCCGAACACGTTCTGATTGACCGCGCCGATGCGATAGGTGCCCTGCTGGGTGAGGTGCACGTCGAAGGTCGCGCGGAACTTGCCGACGGCGTGGTTCTCGACCGTGCCCGCCGTACCATCGGGCTGGGTGACGGTCGGCACTGCGCGGATCGGCTGGTGATCGAAGAAGAACAGGTCGTTCGATACCGCGGCGTCGACGGTCACCCAATTGTCGGTGCCCGAAACGGTGGTGGACGAGGCGATCATCCACATGCGGTGCGCGAGCGCGGCCGGGGCGGCGACCGCGGCGACCGCCGCGACGGCGATGAGTGGCGTACGCAGGTTCATGAGATCCCTCCCCGTTAGCGCTTGAGCGTGAGCAAGATGCCGCCGAGCTCGGTCGAGCCCTTGCCGGACGCGGCAGCCGAATTCCCGTTCCACGCGAACGGCACGCGGACCAGTTCGCGACCGCCGACCTCGCGCGCGGCCTCGACGACGAGCGTGTAGTTGCCGCCGGTCAGCGCCGGCATGCCGCCGCGGCCGGCGGTGAGGCTCAGTTTGTGCGTGCCCGGCGCGCGGGTGGCGCCGGTGACGCCGTCGGCGGGGAAGGACATTGCGCGGCCCGAGGCGCGCCACCATTGGCGCACGTCGCGCAACCATTTGGTGCCCTCGCCGCCCGCCTTGTCGACGTCGTACCACAGCTGGATCGTGCGCGGCGCGGCGCCCTCCTTCTCGAGCCAGACCGCGACATAGGGGCGGTGATATTCGGCGACGCCGAGCTTGGGGATGGTGATCGTCAGGTCGAGCGTCTGCCCCGCGGCGGGCCCGGCGAAGAGCGCGCTCGCCCCCAGCGCAGTGACGGTGAGACCGGTCAGGCGGATCTGCATGGCTGGCGAAACCCCTTTTAGTGGATGAAGAAGATGGCGAGCAGCGCCGGGATCACGAGCCCGGCCGCGACGATCGGCCAGGTGCTCTTGCGATGCTTCGAATGCATCCAGAGCAGTACGAGGCCGGTGAGCGTGAAGACGATGCAGGCGAACACGAAGACGTCGATGAACCATTTCCACACGCCGCCGGCGTTGCGGCCCTTGTGGAGGTCGTTGAGATACGCGACCCAGCCGCGCGAGCTGACTTCGCTGGTGACTTCGCCCGTCGCGCGATCGATCGAGATCCAGCCGTCGCCGCCCGGGCGCGGCAAGGCGAGATAGACCGTGTCGGCCGACCATTCGGCATCGCCCGCGGTCGGCATCGCCAGCTTCTCGCCGACGAACCTGGCCACGTCGGCGGGCAGCGGCTTCTTGCCGTCGGGCGCCTCGTCGGGCTTCACTTGCGCGAGCAGCGGCGGCGGCAACTGCGCGGCGCGTTCGACCGATTTGGGCGCGGCCTCGATATCGGCGGCGTGGTTGAGCGTGAAGCCGGTGATCGCGAACAGCAGCAGCCCGATCAGGCTGATCGCCGAGCTCATCCAGTGCCAGGTATGGAGCTGCTTCAGCCAGAAGCTCTTCCGGCTGCGCTTCGCTTTGGCCGGGGTGGCGGCGGTACCATGCATGGATGGGGACGAACTCGGAACGGTTGCGATATCCGCCGATAACGCGAACGATTCGCAATTGCAATGAGAGTGGTGATTGATTTTGGCGCGTAGATCCCCGTGCGGGGAGGATCTTAGTTACCTCGCAAGTGCAACAAAGTCCCGCCGCAGTGCAGCGACGAATGTACATTGCCTGATCGCCAAAAGCTTCGCAGTCTCTCTCCAGAAAAAAGGGGAGAGATGGATGTCGGCACTTTATATCGGCCTGGCGGCGATTTGCGGAATGGGCGTTCTGGGCAGCCTCGGCGCGATGTATCTGATCGTACGTACCACGCCCGAGCGACGCGCCGACGTCGAGGCCTGAGTTCTAAGGCCGGCCGCAAGGGCCGGCCTTTCCCTAACGACCCAATAGCACCCGCGCCTGCCCGGCGATCTGCGCGAGCATCGCCGCATTGGGCGACGCCGCCTGCCGTGCACGCCGGACGAGCCCGGCGAACTGCTCGACCCGCGCGCGGTTTTCCTCGAGCCACGTATCGACTGCAGCCTGCGGATCGCCCTCGGCGCGGCCGAGGAAATCGAGCCGCAGCTGCTGGAAGTCGCGCGCCAGCCCCGCGATGAGCAGCCGCTCCCACGGATCGCCGGTGGTGATCCGCGCAGCGGTCGACTGGGCCCAGTCGAGCCCGAGCGCCTGGCCGAGATGCGTGAAAGCCCGGGTGAGCACGGTCTCGTCGATCGACTTGCGCACGCCGAGCTCGGCGAGCCCGACCGCGCCGTCCATCTCGAACAGCCGCACTACGCGGGCGACCAGCTCCGGCGGCGCACCGGCGCCCTCGAGTTTGCCCGAAATCCGTCCGCTCTGGGTCTTCACCTCGTCGAGCAGCAGCGCCTTGGCCTGCTTGTCGAGCGCGTCGATGCCGGGCTTCAGCCGCGCGATCACTTCGGCGGGGCTGGCGCCCGGGCGGCAGACGCGGAGCAGATCCGCGATCTGGCCGCGCACCGCGACCGCCATCTCGTCGAGAAGCGCGAGCCGCGCGCCTTCGCCGATCGCCGCGGTCTCCACTGCCGTCCAGGTGTCGGACAGGCAGAATAGCCGCTCGGCGACGACAAACATCGCCGCGATGTCGCGCATCGCTGCGCCTTCCTCTTCGGCGAGTTCGAAGGGGTGGAGCACACCGAGCCGATTGACCAGCCGATTGGCGAGCTTGGTCGCGACGATCTCGTTGCGCAGGCGATGCTCCTCGATCGCCGTGGCGAAGCGCTGCTGCATCGCCTGCGGGAAGGCGGCGAGCAGATCGTCCTCGAGCTCGGGATCGGCGCCGAGCCGGCCCTGCTCGATCGCGTCCTGCAGCGCGAGCTTGGTCGAGGCGAGCAGTACCGCCAACTCGGGCCGGGTGAGCCCCCTGCCCTCCTGCGCACGGCGCAGCAGTTCCTCGTTCGGCGCGAGCCCCTCGACCGCGCGGTCGAGCCGCCCGGCGCCCTCCAGGATCTCGATCACCCGGACATAGGAAGGCAGCGACACCGCGCCGTCATTCTCCATGAACGAGAGCGCGAGCGTCTGAAGCCGGTTATCTTCCAGCACGAGATGCGCGACGTCGTCGGTCATCTCGGCAAGCAAGCTGTTGCGGTCGTCGAACTCGAGCCGGCCCTCGATCACTTCGCGGTTGAGCGCGATCTTGATGTTGACCTCGTTGTCCGAGCAATCGACGCCGGCCGAATTGTCGATGAAGTCGGTGTTGATCCGCCCGCCGAGCCCCGCGAACGCGATGCGCGCGGCCTGGGTGACGCCGAGATTGGCGCCTTCCCCGATCGCCTTGGCGCGGAGCTGCTCGGCATTGACGCGCAGGCGATCGTTGGCGGGGTCGCCGACATCGCCGTGGCTCTCGCTCGCCGCCTTCACATAGGTACCGATGCCGCCGAACCAGAGCAGATCGACCTGCGAGCGGAGGATCGCCGAGATCAACGTGGTGGGATCGACCTCGGGAACGTCGAGCCCGAGCATCGCCTGCACTTCGGGGCTGAGCGGGATCGATTTCTCGGTGCGCGCGAACACGCCGCCGCCCTGCGAGATCAGATCGGGATTGTAATCCGCCCAGCTCGACCGCGGCAGCGCGAACATGCGCGACCTTTCGTCCCAGCTCTTCGCCGGATCGGGATCGGGATCGAGGAAAATGTGGCGATGGTCGAACGCGGCGACGAGCTTGATCGCCTTCGACAGCAGCATGCCGTTGCCGAACACGTCGCCCGACATGTCGCCGCAGCCGGCGACGCGCACCGGCTCGGATTGCACGTCGACGCCCATTTCGAGGAAGTGGCGGCGGACCGAGACCCATGCGCCCTTGGCGGTGATCCCCATCGCCTTGTGATCGTAACCGTGCGACCCGCCCGAGGCGAAGGCGTCGCCCAGCCAGAAGTTGCGGTCGACCGCGATCTTGTTGGCGACGTCGGAGAAGGTCGCAGTGCCCTTGTCGGCGGCGACGACGAAATAAGGGTCCTCGCCGTCGAGGATCGCCACGCTTTCGGGATGCACCACCGTTCCCGCGACGATGTTGTCGGTGATCGACAGCAGTGCGCGGATGAAGATCCGATAGCTCTCGGTGCCCTCGGCAAGCCACGCGTCGCGGTCCACCGCGGGCGAGGGCAGCAGCTTGGGATAGAAGCCTCCCTTCGCGCCGGTCGGCACGATCACGGCGTTCTTGACGCGCTGCGCCTTCATCAGCCCGAGGATCTCGGTGCGGAAATCGTCGCGCCGATCGGACCAGCGCAGCCCGCCGCGCGCGACCGGGCCGGCGCGCAGATGGATGCCCTCGACCCGCGGGCTGTACACCCAGATCTCGCGCCACGGCAGCGGCGCCGGCAGGCCCGGCACCTTGGCCGAATCCATCTTGAAGGCTAGCGCCTCGGCCGAAGCCGGCGCGAAGGCGTTGGTCCGGAGCGTCGCGAGCACCACCCCGCGCAGCGCGCGAAGGATGCGGTCGTCGTCGATCGCCGACACCTGGTCGAGCCCGGCATCGATCGCCTTGCCCGCCGCCTTGAGCGCGTCGGCACCCTTGTTCGCGCGTTCGGGATCGTGCGCAGCCTCGAACCGCGCGATCAGCGCGGCGGCGACCGCGGGGGCGCGGCGCAGCGCGTCGACCACCGTGGCCATGCCATAGCTCATGCCGGTCTGGCGCAGATAGCGGAACCAGGCGCGGAACAGCACCACTGCGCGCGGGCGCATCGCGCCCTCGACGATCAGCCGGTTGAACAGATCATTCTCGGCGCGGCCCTCGAGCACCGCGGCGATCGCGTCCTCGACCAGCGCCGGCTCGGCGTCGAGCGTCCGCGCATTGCCGGTCAGCGCGACTTCGAAATCATGGACGAAGATGCCGTTGGCGAGCTGGGTGGGCACTTCCTCGATCACGCGGAAGCCGAAATTCTCGAACGCAGGCACCGCATCGGAAAGCGCGAGCGCGCCGCCCTGGGCATAGAGCTTGATCCGATAGGCGCCCTTCTTGCCGGGTTGGGGCACGATCCGTACCGAGCGCGCGCCCGGCGCTTCGAGCGTGGCGATGCGCAGGATGTCGCGCGCCGCCTCTTCGGGCGTCGTGGTCGTCCGATAAACCGCGGGGAAGGCGGAGGCGAAGCGCAGCGCGAGCCGGGTCGCCCCCGAGCCCGCGGTTTCGACCAACGCCGCCTCGACCGCCGGCACCCAGCCGCGCAGCATCCGCGCGAGGCGGGCGTCGAGCTCGGCGGCATCGGGCATCACCCCGCCGCCGCGCAGATCGAGCGTGTAGCGCACCAGCGCGACCACGCCGTCCTCGAGCGCGATCGACCAGTTGATGAGTTTCGCATGCGCTGCCTCGGCGAGCATCTCGCCGATCGCCTCGCGCCGCCCGGTCGAGATCTCGTCGCGCGGCAGCCAGATAAAGGCGAAGAGGTGCCGCCCGAGCAGGCTGCGCACCAGCACCAGCTTCGAACGCGGCCGATCGGCCACCGACATCGCGGTGAGCACGAGCGTTTCGAGCGAATCGGGATCGAACGCCGTGGTCAGATCGTGCGGCAGCGCGGTCAGCGCATGCGCCATCGCCTTGCCGGTATGCCCCTTGGGATCGAAGCCGAACTTGGTCTCGAGCGCGCGGAGCCGCGCGCGCAGCACCGGGACCTCCTGCGGATCGGCGAACAGCGCCGCGCTGGTCCACAGGCCGGCATGGATCGACAGGCCGGTGACTTCGGCGCCGGTCAGGATCGGCAGCACGACGATGTCGAGCGGCACGCGGCGATGCACGGTCGAGATCGAATTGGACTTGAGCAGCAAGGGCGCTTCGCCGCCCTTGCGGAAATGGTCGATCGCGGCCTCGCGCGAAGCCTCGGCGAGGATCGGCGTCTCGAGCGAATAGCGCGCGAGGCCCAGCTGATCCGAAACGCTGCCGTCGGTCCGCCACTTCTCGTGCGCGAGCAACGTCATCGCACCGTCGAGGAACCAGCGGAGCAGCGCGGTCCCCTCGGGCGTGGCGAGCGCGCCGGCATCGGAGAACATCGCCGCCTGGAGCGCACGCCAGTCCTCGACCGCGCTGCGCACCTGCTCGAGCGTGCGCTCGATCTCGGCGACGAGCCCGCGCCGCGTGCGCGCGTCGCTGCGCTCCATCTCGATATAGATCATCGATTCGCGGCGCCCGCCCTCGGCGTCGATCGAAACGAGCTTGCCTTCGCCGTCACGCTCGACGGCGATCACCGGGTGGATGATGCGGAAGATCGCGATGTCGTGCGCCGCGATCGCGCTGGCGATCGAATCGACCAGAAAGGGCATGTCGTCGTTGACGACCGCGAGCCGCATGCTGCGCCGCTCTTCGTCGAGATAGGTCTCGAGCCGGATCTGCGGGGTGCCGGGGGGGCGCACCGTCGCGGCCTCGGCGACGAAGGCAGCGGCATCGGCGCGCTCGCCCTCGTCGAATCCTTCCAACTCTCCCGGCAGCGCTCCTTCGAGCAGCCGCGCCTCGAACGCCTGCGTGAGCGACGTCATCATGGTTTTCATGGCGGCCGCTATGCGCCGGGCGCCCGGCGACCTCAACCCTCGCCGCGCAAGAAAGTAACGATTGCTACCGGTTTAGCGCTAACAGCTCTCAGGCGGCTGCCTTGCGGATCGCACGCTCGGTGAGCGCGGCGTCATCCTCGAAGCTCGCGACGATATCGAGGCCTTGATTGCCCGCGCGCGCGAGCAGCACGACGAACTCGCCCTGCGCCGGGATCGCGACATGGCCGAGCGGCGGGCGGCTGCGCAGCTCCGCGGCGGCCTGCGCGAAGATGTCGGCTCTCGGCGCGGGGCGGCGATGGTCGCGCTCGGCCTTGACCACGCCCTTGATGCCGCCCTCGGCGACTTCGAGGAACGCGTCGAGCCCGCCCTGCGGAACGTCCTCGCGGCGGGCGAAGCTGAGCACCGCGGCGAATTCGGTGAGCCGGGTCTTGTCGTAGTCGACCCCGAAGACGAGCTTGACCGCAGGCGTCATCGGCGCGCGTGCCTGGACAGTGAGCCCGGCGTCGCGGAGCAGTTCGCGATAATCCTCGGGCGCTTCTTCGGCCGCCAGCGCGAAATCATAGGCGCGGCTGAGCGCGCGATAGAGCGCCCCGCGGCTGCGCAGATCCGAGGCGCGGGCTTCGGCGGCCGATTCGCGGGCGAGCAGCAGTTGATCGGCAAGCGTCGCGCCATAGGCCGGCGCCGCGACCGGATCGACCGAATCGAAGCCGGCGCTGGGGCCGTCGGCCCAGACCGCGGCGGCGACCGGATTCTGCGGCACCGCGCGGCGCGATTCCTCGATCTCGGCGTTGAGCTTCGCCTGGGTCTCGGCGTCGACCAGTTCCTTCCAGTTGATCACGCCGTAGATGAAGTCGATCGTCTCGCCGTCCGACGAGAAGGGCATCAGGATGCCGCGATAGAGCGTGTTGTGCCCGCGCTGGCCGACGAACTCGGCCTCGAAGCCGATCGGCGCGCGATTCGCGATGATCTGGAGATAATGATCGGTGAGGCGCGAGAGCAACGAGCGGCTGGGCACTTCGCCGATTCGCTGGATATCCGGCGTGAAGCCGCACTCCTCGCGCAGCATCGCGCCGAGATAGCGAATCGCCGGATCCTCGACCCCGCGGGTGAAGTCGAGCAGCACGCTGTGCGGGCCGAAATCGGCGATGTTGTCGGGATCGAGATCCTCGATCGTCGGATAGGCGCGGCCGTGGAGCAGCGACACCCAGTAATTATAGGCGCGCACGTGCATGCGGCGCTCGTCGCCGCCGATCTCCATCGGACGATCCGAGACCGCTTCGTCGTTCGACTCCTCGAGGGAGTCGAAGGGCTCATTGATACCGCGAGCCATGTCCATGCGCGTGCTCCGTTGCGGGCTTGCCGCCCGACCTTTGAGCCACAGCTTTGCACCTTCCGTGGTAAACGACGCGTAAAGCCCAACGGCTTAGGTATTGTTGCGGGGTAGAGGGGCGATTGCGGCGGCAAGCAAATCGCAACGCTTGTCAGCTACGAATCATGCTGGTAAGCGCGCGCTCTCTTCGAGGCCATGGCGCTTCGGACGGGCCGCTTTAGCTCAGCTGGTAGAGCATCGCATTCGTAATGCGGGGGTCACAGGTTCGAGTCCTGTAAGCGGCACCATTTCAATCCTTGAAATGATTGGTCTTTCTTGATCGGCGCGCGTCGAGCGGGCGCGAGATCGAGGATCCTGGTGTCACCATGGTATCGCAGGTGCCCCTTGGTGGGCTTTCCCACGTCGCTCCAGAATGATTCAACGCCGTCTATAAAGTCGCCGAGCCATTCTGGCCGCAGGCGGCGATAGGAGCGCGCGTTAGTGCCCTCACACAACACGCATTTTGCGGCTTGCGAAGGGACATGTTCGCGCTACCAACGTCGGACGATAATCAGGGGGAGACCGATATGGCCGCAGGATTCGATCGCCGTACGCTGCTCGTCGGCGGCCTTGGCGCCTCGGCCACCCTGACGCCCCTTGGCCAGGCCTTCGCCCAGCGTCGCCGCGTGTCCGCCAACGACAAGGTCCAGATAGGCCTGATCGGCTGCAAGGGCATGGGGTGGGGGAACCTCACCGCGATGGTCAAGGGGGCCGACGTTGCCCCGGTCGCCCTCTGCGACGTCGACGCCACGGTCCTCACCGGTCGCGGCACGGAGCTGCAGAAGGCCTCCGGCCGCACGCCGCGGCTTTACGACGACTATCGCCGCATGCTGGACGACAAGTCGGTGGACGCGGTGATCATCGCGACGCCCGACCACTGGCACGCGCTCCAGCTCATCGACGCCATGTCGGCGGGCAAGGACGCCTATTGCGAGAAGCCGCTCGGCAACTCCATCGCCGAATGCCGCGCCATGGTCGCGGCCAAGGAGCGCCACAACCGCGTCGTCCAGGTCGGCCAGTGGCAGCGCAGCAACCAGCATTGGGCCGACGCTATCGCCCATGTCCATTCCGGCGGCATCGGCCGGGTGCGGAAGGTCAAGGCCTGGGCCTATATGGGCTGGATGAAGCGCGTCGCTCCCCAGCCGGATCAGGCGCCGCCGCCGGGGGTCGACTACGATCGCTGGCTCGGTCCGGCGCAGCAGCGCGCCTTCAACCCCAACCGCTTCCACTTCAGCTGGCGCTGGTACTGGGACTATGCGGGCGGCCTGATGACCGACTGGGGCGTCCACCTCATGGACATTGCCCTGCTGGGGATGAAGGCCCAGGCGCCGAATTCCGTCAGCGCGCTGGGCGGTGCGTACGGTTATCCGGACTCGGCCATGGAGACTCCGGACACTCAGACCGCCATCTTCGACTTCGGCGACTATTCGGTGGAGTGGGAGCATGCCGTCGGCATCAGTCGCGGTCCCTTTGGCGGCCATGACCATGGCGTGGCCTTCGTCGGCGAGACCGGCACGCTGGTGGTCGACCGCAGCAAGTGGTGGGTCTCGCCGGAGAGGAGCGACGGCAAGGACCTGACCCGGGAAATTCCCGTCACCAAGGCCTCGGACAACGGGCTCGATCGCCACACGGCGGATTTCATCGCCTGTGTGAAGGATCGCGCCCGCACGCCCGCTTGCCCCATCGAATCGGCGGCCAACACGGCCACCGTCTGCCAGATGGGCAACGTTGCCTGGCGCACCGGACGCAAGGTCCATTGGGATGCGGCGGCGGGCCAGTTCAAGGGCGACGCCGAAGCCAACGCCCTGATCACGCCCCGCTACCGCGCACCTTACCGCCTGCCGGCGTAGGCGGCGTCAGGTCGGGCCGGCGCCTCGTAACACAAAAAGGGATCCGGCTCCCGCAGGAACCGGATCCCAGGGTCGGGAGGGGGCCCCGATCTCAGAAGGTGGCGATCACACCGACATAGTAAGTGCGGCCGGAATAATAGGTGTCGAAGATATAGGGCGTGCCGTCGCCGATCACGCGATACTTGTCCGGCGTGAACCGCGAGATGCTGTCGCCGAGCAAATTCTTCCCTTCGACGAACAGCTGGAACATGTCGTTGATCTTGTACGAAGCGCGCGCGTCGAGGACGCTGGTCGAATCCTTGAAGATCGGAGTCACGACCTTGTAGTACGCTCCGGTCGCGGTGCCGCTGACGCCGGGCGTAGCCGGCGTGCGGTTGAGGCCCGCCGCTTCGGTCCGGTCGTAGTAGAAGTCGCGCGCCTGATAGGCGACGCGCGCGTTCAACCGCCCGTCATCGTACCAGAGGTTGAGGTTGTAATAATAGCTCGACTCCGCGCGCGGCGGCAGCGAGGTGCCGGTGAGGGGGTCGGCCGCGGTGTTCTGCTCGTTCGACTTCGTATAGGAGAAGTTGAAGCCGCCGCCGGTATATTTGAGGAACCAGGGCAGGAAGGTGAAGGCGGTCCTCCCCGCGACTTCGAAGCCGCGCGTGCGCAGACCGCTCGGCCCCTCCTCATAGGTGCTGACTTCATATTCGTCGCCGCCGAGCACATAGCCGCCGAGATTGACGGTCTCGGGGCGGCCCGAACGCACATTGATCTGGTAGACCGCGGCGCTCAGCTGGGTGTCGCGGTTCGGATACCATTCGAGCGACAGGTTCTGCGTCAGCGCGCCATAGCCCTTGAGCTGGGGATTGCCGATCCGGCCCGTGCACCGATTGACGAACGAGGTAAGGACACCATTCGCCTCGGCACTATCGTCGGTGGTTGGATCGCTATCGTCGATCGCGCCCGGATTGGCGGCGAGAAAGGCCTCGAGCGCGGCGCGATCGGCTTCGTTGACCTTGCCGCAGCTCACCGTCTGGTTGCCGGTCAGCTCGGTCATGCTCGGACGCGCGCGCTGCAGCGCAATCGAGTAGCGCAGCCCCAGAACATCGCTGACCGGCCATAGCGCGAGGTTGAGGCTGGGCAGCCAATCCTCGCTCGTCCGATCGACCCGGCCGACCTCGCGCCGGACCAGGTTGTTCTGGATCGTATAGCCCGGCGGGCCGCTGGTGTTCGCAACAGCGACGCGATTGCTGAAGTCGATCACCGGCTGCGCATGCACCGTGAGCTTCTGATAGCGCACGCCCGCATTGCCGATCAGCCGCATGCCGAAGATCGGCTGCTCGAAATCGACCATCGCATAGGCCGAAGTGGTGATCTCCGAGGTCTTGTAGGTCGGCCGCTTGTACATCTTCCCGTCCGACGCGACGCATTCGTACAGGCAATCGAGATTCATGTCGCTCAGATCGGCACTCTTGCCCAGCGTGTCCCAGAACTTGTCGAAGTCGTAGACCGCCCAGGAGTCGAGCAGGTCGCCGCGATTGGGCAGGCCGCTGAAGAAATTGGCGCCCGGCAGCCCGGTCAGGCTGGTGTCGATGAGCTCCTGATACTGTGCCTGGGTCAGCGTGTGGATCTTGTAGAGCTGCTCGGTCGTGCCGGCGGCCACGTTGCGCCGGGTGGAGCCGAACTGGCACGGCGCGCTCGCGGGGGCAGAGGCGGGCGCACAAAATTGGATGAGATCGAGGCTGCGCGCGTGCGCGAGCGTGTTCCCGGGCGTGAGCTGGAAGCCGTTATAGCGATAGCTGGTGTTGAAGCGGTTGCGGCGCTGCGCCCCGAACTTGACCGACTTGAGCGGCCCGAAATCGTCGAACTCGCGCGTCACGTCGAGCTGGTAATTCCACTCGGTGTTGCGATCGGCCGCCGGGGTATATTCGAGCTGCGAGTTGGCGCTGATCCCGTTGGCGCCCAGCACCGGATAATAGGAAGCGGGGTTCGACAGATCGACGCTCGAGGGCGGGGTGAAGGTCCACAGGCCGTTTTCGGGGACCATGGAGAAGGAGGCGGAGGGCAGCGCGGCGTTGAAGCTGAACGCCCGGTCCTCGCGCGTACCCTTGGCGAGGCTGTACTGCACGCGCGCCTTGGTCGTCCATTTGCCGAGGAACATGTCGACCCCGGCCTGCGTGTAATATTGCTCCTGGTTGCGATAGATGTCGCGGACCTGCGTCGTCCAGTTGAGCGAGCTCACCGTGCCCAGTCCCGTGCCGCGCACCATGTCGTAGGACGTCACATAATGGTTCTCGTTCACCACCGCATTGGTGATGTTCGAGGTCGCCAGCTGGCCGCTGGCGTTGGTGGTGCCGGTGGGGCTGGCGATGCTGAGATTATAGTCCTGCGAATCATAATGGCGGATGTTCGGGTTGTACGAGACGAACATCGAGACGCGATCGTCGGGCCGCCAGTCGGCGCGGATCTGCGCCGAGAAACGCTCGTCGCCGCGCACGCCGCGACCGAAGCGCGGCAGCGAGGGCAGGAAATCCTCCCACTGCGCATAGCAGTTGAGCCGACTGTTGATGCCGGTGGTCGGCAGCGCGGCGCAGCCCGCCTTGGTGCTCACCGCCGCGGCAAGCGGATCATAGGGCGTGACGAAGGTCTTTTCGGGCGAATTGTCGAGGTCGCCGAGCGGCAGATAGCCCGCCTGCTTGTCCGAAACGCGCGCGAAATCGGTCGTGGTCTTCTGATTCTCGTAGGTTGCGTTGAGCAGGATGCCGAAGGTGTCGTTGAAGAATTTGCGCGTCGCGATCGCATTGATGCGCGGCGTCCACCGGTCGGAGAGCGAGTTCTGCTGCGCCTGCAGGTTGAGGCGATAGAAGGGCTCCTTGAAATCGAGCGCGGTGCGTTGCTCGATGCGCACGGTGCCGCCCACGCCGCCGGGCGTCATGTCGGCGGTCTGGCCCTTGACCACGTCGACGCTCTTGATGAGGTCCGACGAGAGATCGCCCACGCCCACCGCGCGACCGCCCTGATCGCTGCCGGCGACGGCCGGCAATGCCGTCATCCCGTCGACCTCGACGCGGACGAGGTCGGCCGCCTGCCCGCGGATGGTGAAGCCGCCCTGCTGGCCGGCATCGTCGACGTCGAGCGCCACGCCCGCGATGCGCGCGATCGCCTCGGCGGCGTTCTTGTCGGGGAACTGCCCGACATCGTCGGCGACGATCGAGTCGACCGCCGTCGCGGCGCGCTTCTTGCGGTTGATCGCGGACTGTTCGGCCTGGCGGACGCCCACGATGACCAGCTCCTGCTCTACTTGCGGCGCCTCTTCCTGCGCCGCACTCGCCTCCGCCGGTGTGGTCTGCGCGCTCGCCTGCCCCGGCGAGAGCATTGCGATCGTCAACGCCGCGACCGATGCGCCCAATTTGAATGTCGTCGAAACCCCCATTTGCTTCTGCATGTCTTCCCTCTCCTCCGCGGGGCCCGATTGCGTGCCGGCGCCCCAAATTCTCCCCTGCGGCGGGGCGTTGCCCGCCGGTCGTTCAGCGCATCGAGGCGATGCGGCTCAGCTCTGTGGTGAAGATTTCCGCCACTGGGCGTGGCGCTCGATCGCGCGGCCGGGCGAGGTTACCCACCACGCATAGCCGTTGCGGCGCCCCGCCGAGATCTGGTTGACGTCGTCATGGATCGTCCGGTCCCGATCACCGAAGATCGGCTTGCCGGTGACGATGTCGTAGTTGCGCGACCAGAGCGGCCCGCCGCCCGCCTGCGGGACCAGCTTGCGGCCCTCGGGTGTACGGGTCCAGGCGTAGCCGGTGACCGCCACCGACTCGAGCCAGGCCACCCCGGCATCGATCGCCGCGCGCACTTCAGACGATTGGTTGCGCTGACGCATCAGGAACACCAGCATGTCGGAGGTCTCGGCGCTGGCGATCGAGCGCGGCTCGTAGTTGCGCGCCGAGATCGGCTCGAGCGTCAGCGGGTCGACTTGCTGCGGCCAGCCGGTGAGGCGCCCGCCTTGCCTGACCTGCGCGGCGAGGATCGTCTTGAGCGCCGCTTCGACCGCCGTCGCGCACTGGCGCCGCAGCTGCCCCGGCACGAAGCCGTAAGCGGGATCCCGCGCGACGTCGTCGAGCAGGGTCGAAACCGTGGACATCGCGTCGTCGTTGAAGGTGATGCCGTCGTGATAGCCGCCCTGGAGCGGCCAAATCTGCGGCCAGCCGCCATTGGGATATTGCGCGGCGAGCAGGTAGCGCACGCCTTTGGTCACGCCGGCGCGATAGGGTTCGCTCGCCTTGCCGGGCAGCGCCTTGGCCATACGGGCGAGGTAACGGATCTCGCTGGTCGTCGCGCCATTGTCGATCGTGCCGACATAGGTCCAGGAACGGTCCCGCGGCGTGTCGAAGTTCGACGGATCCGGCGCCCTCGTCTCAGCCTCGCTCGAGAAATGCTGGCCGGGCAGCCGCGCCGGGCCGGCGCGGTTCTGGTTCTTGCTCCAGCCGCCGGCGGGGGTCTGGAAGCTCAAGGTAGTGTCGGCGATGTGCCGCGCCTCGGCGGTCCGATACCAGCCGTCTTCCCTATCCATCGGCAGGCTGGCAGGGCCGGCGCCGAACGGTGGCGAAGGCGGGGGCACGGGCTGGCCAGGCTTGAGTTCGGCCGCGAGCGCAGCGCGATCGGCGCGCTGCTGAATTTCCGAACGCAACAGATAAGCGCGCCATGCTGCTTGTTGCGCGTCGGGCAGAGCGGCGACGCGCTCCTCGTTCAGCGGCGGCGCCGGCTGGTTCATTCCGATCACTTCCGCGGCGACCGGCAGAGCGACGAGGCTCGTGCACGCGATCAGCAGCGACGCAAGGCGCCGTTTCCCCATCAGATCCTCTCCGTCGATTTGTTATTTTCCGGCGCATTTATGACACCGGTTTCTATTTCTCGCGCCGCGGAGTAGCCCTCCTTTTCGTCCCACAATGCGAGAAGACGTTCTAAATAACACTATACTCTCATTTGTGAAAGACATATTCACACATGAAAAGAATTGAGGCCGAGTCTCCGCTCGGGACTCGAGGGAGAGAGACGATGCCGCGCCTGACCAGGGGCACGCGCCCCACCGATCCGCGCCGCGCCGCGCGGGCGCTCGCGGCATTGCTCGCCGGGCTGATGCTGATGCCGTGCGCGGCGACGGCGCAGCTCTCGGCGACCGGCGGAGTCCGTCCCAATCGCGAGGGGCAGATCGCCGGCACGCTGCGCTATCGACCCGATCCCGAGGGCGGTTTCGTGATCGAGAACGGCGCGGAGCGGTTCAATCGGCCGCTTTACGGCGGGAACACCGCCTTTCGGGTCGACGGCGGCGACAGGCCCGAATTCGTGCTCTACCTGCCCGGCCGCGGCGGCAATCTGCGCCTCGCGATCGGCCGGCAGGGTCAGGCGCCGTGGTGGCTGCACGAGGCGCGCAGCATCGTCACGCGCTATCTGCCCGGCGAGCTCCGCTACGAGATCCGCGACCCCCGGCTCGGCGACGCGACGTTGCGGATCACCGTGCTGGCGTATCGCGATGCCGAAGGCATGGTGCTGCAGGCCGAGGCGGCGAATCTCGCCAAGGGCACGCGCCTGCTCTGGGCCTTTGGCGGCGTGAACGGCCAGCGCGGCAAGCGCGACGGCGACATCGGCACCGAGGCCGTGCCGATCAGCCAATGGTTCGCGCTCGAGCCCGAGTTCGCCGAAGGCAATCGCATCACGCCCGACGCGACCGGGTTCACGCTCGCCGCGAAGCCCGCGACGATCGGCGGCACCGTCTCGAACGGCACGATCGGCGCGGTCGCCCAGGCCGGGGACTGGGACAGCGCCGCGCGGCTATTCTCCGCGGCAGCCACGCCGGGAACGCGGCCGGTCGCCACCGGCACGCTCGACCTCGGCAAGAGACCGGCCTGGCTGTCGCTGCAGGTGCTCGGCCGCGACGCCGCCCGCCCCCGCGACCTCGCCGACTATAGCGCCGTGTCGAAGGGGCCGGCACGCACGATCGCCGAGGCACCGCTGCCCCCGCGATTCGCGCCCGGCCAGCTGGCGCAGCGCTTTGCCCGGACCCGCGCCGCCTTCGCCGCGCTGCGCGGCCAGGTGCGCATCGACACGCCCGACCCGTATCTCAACGCCGCGATGGCCGCGCTCAACGTCGCGGCGGACGCAGTGTGGGATGGCCCGCAGCAATCGATCATGCACGGCGCCATTGCGTGGCGCACGCGCCTGCTCGGCTGGCGCGGCCCCTATGCGCTCGACGCGCTCGGTTGGCACGATCGCGCCCGTGCCAACATCCGCGGCTGGCTGCCCAACCAGAATGTCGAGCCGATCCCGGCGACGATCCCGGGGCCCGACGAGGACAGCAATCTCGCACGCAGCGAGAACGCGCTTCATTCGAACGGCGATCTTTCGCGCTCGCATTACGACATGAACTCGGTCTTCATCGACGCGCTGCTGCGGCATCTCGCCTGGACCGGCGACAGGGCGCTGGCGCGCGAGGCCTGGCCGGTGATCGAGCGGCACCTCGCCTGGCAGCGCAGGCTCTTCCGTCGGCCGATCGGCCCCGAGGGGCTGCCGCTCTACGAAGCCTATGCGCAGATCTGGGCGAGCGACGACATGGGCTATGGCGGCGGCGGCGTCGCCTATGCCTCAGCGTACAATCTCTTCGCCAATCGTGAAGCGGCGCGGCTGGCGAAGCTGCTGGGCAAGGACGGCAGCGCCTATGCCGCCGAGGCGGCGCTGATCGGCCGTGCGATGCGTGCGCATCTCTGGCTGCCCGAGCGCGGCCATTTCGCCGAATATCGCGACACGCTGGGCGCCGGGCAGGTTCACCCTGCGGCGGGCCTGTGGAGCTTCTATCACGTCATGGATTCGCGCGTCCCCGACGCGCCCGAGGCATGGCGCATGGCGGCGGCGGTGCTGCGCGAGATGCCGCGCCTGTCGGTGACCGGCGCGGGGGTGCCGGGCGACCGCCCGCACGCGATGTTCTCCTCGACCAACTGGATGCCCTACAGCTGGTCGGTCAACAATGTGGTCATGGGCGAGAACGCGCACACCGCCTTGGGGCTCTGGGAGGCGGGCTGGTCCGAATCCGCATACACGCTCGCCCGGAGCGCGATCCTCGCCAGCATGTTCATGGGGATCACCCCCGGCAATGTCGGCACGCTCAACTATCTCGACGTCTATCGCCGCGAATCGCAGCGCGACTTCGCCGATGGGGCGGGCGTGCTCTCGCGCGCGCTGGTCGAGGGGCTGTTCGGGCTGCGCCCCGACGCGCTCGCGCGCACGCTTCGGATCGAGCCCGGGCTCCCGCGCGACTGGAACCATGCCGCGATCGAACATCCCGGCGCGCGCCTCGCCTATCGCCGCAGCGGCGATGTCGAGCGCTACACCGTCGGCGATCCGCAGCAGCGCTTCGATCGGATCCTGCTGCGCCTTCCCGCGCGCCGCGAGACTTTGGTCTCGGCAACCGTTGGCGGCAAGCCGGTGGCGTGGAAGGCCGACCCCGAAGCGATCGGCCACCCGGCCCTGTTGATCGAGCTGCCGGCATCGGCGCAGACCGACCTCGTCCTTCGCTGGGCGGGCGCCGAGATCACGGGCGTCGAGCGCGACGGCGCGCTCGTCCCCGCCCGAGCCGGCGCATTCGCCTACAGCCTGCCGTCAGGGCCGCCGATCGCGATCGCGGAAGCGCCCCTTCCCTCCCAGCGTCCTCCGTCCGGCGTGCAGGACCCCGTCGACATGCGCGCCGCGTTCAACGACCGGCTGACGGCGATCTTCGCCAAGGGCAAATACCGCACTCCGCGTTCGCCCGGCGCCTCGCTCGGCCTCCCGGCACAGGGGATCGGCGCCTGGGCCGGGCATGTGAACGCCACCGCGACGATCGACGACACCGGGCTGCGCGCCCGCGGCGGCGATTTCGCGCTTCCCGACGGCGGCAGCTTCCGCCTGCCGGGCGCCGGGGACGCGCCCAATGTCGCGTTCGTCTCGCAGTGGAGCAACTATCCGCGGACGGTGACCGTGAAGCTCGCGGGCAAGGCGCGCTATCTTCGCCTGCTGATGGCCGGCACCACCAACCCGATGCAGAGCCGGATCGACAATGGCGAAGTGATCGTCACCTATCAGGACGGCGGCACCGCCCGTCTGCCGCTCCGCAACCCGACGAGCTGGTGGCCGATCGAGCAGGACTATCTGATCGACGACTATCAGTTCCGGGCGCCCGGCAAGCGCCCAGTCCGCGTCGATCTCAAGACCGGCCTTGTCCGCACCCCCGCCGGCGACGGCAAGGCGATCGATGGCGGCGCGGCGACGGTGCTCGGCCTGCCGCTCGATCCCGCGCGGCCGCTCAAATCGGTGACGATCCGCGCGATCGCGCAGGACGTGGTGATCGGTACGCTCGGGATGACCCTCGTGCGCTGACGCCTAGACCGAAACGGCCCTGCCGTTGACCACGACATTCTCGAAGCGCAGCCCGCGCACCTCGGAAGCCGCCAGCTTCTCCTTCGCGAGCTGGACGTCGACATCGCGGAACAGCACCTCGCTGATCCGGGTCTGGCCGGGGTTGGGCTGGATCGTGCCGAACGCGCCGAACCGGCCCTTGATGCCGGAGAAGCTGAGGCCGCGTACCACCGACTGCGGGGGCGCTGCGCCGCCGAGATTCGTGTACTGGCTCCATGGCTGGACCGCGACGATGCTGCCGCCTTCGCTGTCGAGCGTGATGTTGCGGAATGCGATATCCTCATAAAGTTGCGGCGTGTCCGGCCGCAGCTTGAGCCGCGCGAGGATCATGTCGCCGGTCACCCGGCAATTCTCCATCAGCACGTCGCGCACGATGGTCGCCTCGCTGCCGCACGCCAGCGCATGATGCCCGCGGCGGAAATGGCAGTTGCGCACGCGGATATTCTCGACCGGCGGGCTGCTCTTGTCCTCGAGCGCGCGCGGCCCCTTGGTGCCCTTGGCGGCGATGCAGTCGTCGGTGACCGAGAAGGTGCAGCCGTCGATCACGACCTTGCGGCAACTATCGAGATCGATCCCGTCGCTGCTCGGCGCCTGCTGGTAATCGTCGGGCACCTCGAAGCGGGCGCCGCGGACCAGCACGTCCTCGCATTTGTAGAGATGGAGATTCCAGAACTGCGAGTCCTTGAACGTCACGCCGTCGATCACGACGCCCTTCGATTCCTCGATCAGCGCCAGCCGTGCGCGCGGCACGCCGAGATTGGGGAATTCGTGCGGATTGGGCGCGGCGTTGCGCAGCTTCCAGAACAGGTCCCAGATCGGCCGGCCGGCACCGTCGAGCGTGCCCTGCCCGCTGATCCGCAGGCCGTCACAGCGCTTCGCGTTGATCAGCGCGGGAGTGAACTTCTCCTCGAAATGCCCCTCGATCCGCGTGCGCTGCGGCGGGAAGTGCCGCATGTCGGTGGTGCATCGGATCACCGCGCCCGCGTCGAGGTGCAGGTTCACGCGCGGCTTGAGGAACAGCGCGCCGCTCAGGAAGACGCCCTTCGGCACCACCACGGTTCCGCCGCCGCGCGCGGCGAGATGGTCGATCGCCGCCTGGATCGCGCCGGTGTCGATGCTGCTCCCATCGCCCTTCGCGCCGAACTTGCGGATCGACACGCGCTCCGCCGCCCGGGCGCTCGATGCCCAGAGCGGCATCGAGAGCAATGATAAGGTGAGCGCGCGGCGCGTGAAGCGGACGGACATGATGCGAACCCTAGCCTAGAATGCCGGTTTCTGCGCGGCGACATGGGCTTCCCACGCCTCGCGCGTGGCGAAATCGCCGCCCCGGTTCCACGCCGAACCCATATAATAAGTGAAAGGCCGACCGGGCTCGACGCGGAGCAGCATCAGGTAATTCTCGGCATCCTCGGCGAACCCCACCACCATCGCCGGATCCGCAAGGACCGCGAAGCCCAGCGCGCCATGGCCCGGATCCTCGCTTTCCCAGAAGGTCATGCGACCGCGCTCGCGATCGCGCGTCACGAAGCCCTTGCCGCCCGGGCCGGTCTTCTTGCCGATGCCGATCGCCACGGTCAGCGGCGCCTTGCTGTCCGACGAGAGGGTCGAGCGCAGCCGGGTGAAGTGCGAGCCGAGCGGCAGCGCGAACTCGCGCGTCTCCCAGACCTTGCGCTCGACATCGACCGGCCACGGCTTGTAGGTCACCGAGAAGCGCGCGGTGTCCCCGCCTGTCTCGAGGATCCTGTGTTCGGCGAAGTTGCGGCTGGTCCACAGCTTGTTGTCGTACCAGATGCCGAGCCCACCGCCGCCGCGACTGCGGCCGACATCGTAGAAGTCGAGGCCCTCGCCGCGATCGATATGATAGTTCGGAAATTTGAGCTGGCGGTCCATGAACGGCCAGCGCACGCGCTTCGCCCAGACGTCGATGCCCGATCCCGAAGGCGGCTCCTTCGCTTCGAGCGCAGGCCCGTAGATGCGGTGCGCGACCCGGTCATTCTCCCAGAGCAGATCGTCGAGCCGATCGGGTGCGAAGCGTGCCACTGCCTTGGGCTTGCGTTGCTCGGCCGTCGGCTGGGCCAGCATCTCGATCTCGGCGGGACGCGCGAGCGCGGCTGGATCATAGGACAACGCCCGCACCGCCTTCATCTCGGCCTCGCGCCGCGCGATCTCCTCCGCGCCGATCACGGTCCTCGGCGGCGGCGGCACCGGCGTGGTCGTTGCGATCACCTCGGCGGCATCGCGCTCCGGCTCGGCCTCGGGCAGCGGCTGTGTCTTGCCGCCCAGATCGGCGATTTCGAGCGCGGCGAGGACATAGGCGCCGCTCGCATAGGGTCCGGTTTCCTCCGCGCTGGTGTGGACCGGCTGGTCTCCTGTCTTCTGCGCGGCGCCGATGAGCCCGCTCGGGAGGATCTGGCGATTGAGCGCCGCCCAGCCCTTGCGGACCTGCGGCAAATAGGTCGCGCGGTCGAGCAGCCCATGGTTGATCCCCCAGGCGAGGCCATAGACGAGGAACGCCGATCCCGAGGTCTCTGGCTCGGGATAGGTCTCTGGCGCGAGCAGGCTGGCAGCCCATAGCCCGTCGGGGCGCTGCAACTCGGCGATGCGTCCGGCCAGTGCCTTGAAGCGATCGACATAGAAGGGCCGATTGGCGAAGTCGGCGGGCACGCTCTCGAGCCAGCGCGCCAATCCCGCCAGCACCCAGCCATTGCCGCGCGACCAGTAGATCGGCTTGCCGTTCGCCTCGATCCGCTCCTTGAAGCGCTCGTCGCGCAGGAACAGCCGGTCCTGCGGGACCCAGAGCCGCGCAGCGGTGCGCTGCCATTCGCGATCGGCCGCGATCAGATATTTGGGGTCGCCGGTGATCGCCGACATTCGCGCGAGCACCGGCGGCGCCATGAACAGCGCGTCGCACCACCACCAGATCAGCGGGCCAGTGTCGCCCGGCCGGTTGAGGTGCGGCACTTGCCAGTCGAGCCGCTGGCGCAGCGGCAGCAGCGTGCCCTCCTGCCCGCGCCGCGCATAGAGTTCCTCGTAAAGGTCGCCGATCGCGATATCGTCGGCGTTGAGCATCGTCACGCCCGAGCGTGCGCCGCGCACCGCATAGTTATAATGTTCGGCGACGTTGGTCAGGAAGCGCAGCGTCCGGGAATCGTCCGACACCCGCGCCAGCCGTGCCGCACCGACATAGAAAGCCGCCGACACCCAATTGGACGAAAGATGGTCGAGCGCGCCGCCGGTAGTGAGCGGGATCGGGTTGTTCACCAACGAGGAGATCTGCGCCGAGGCGACATATTCCGCCGCCGCCAGCGCCTCGGCGCGCGACGGCAGCTTCGCCGGATCGGTGCTCAATAGGGGCCGCGGCGTCGGAGCCAGCCAGATCGGCTCGATCCCCGCCACGGTCCCCTGAACCGCCAGCGGCTGCCGTGGCTGCGCCATTGCGGCGGGCAGGACGCCGAGTGCCGGGGCCGCAAGGAGCAGCGACAGGAGCGTGGAGGAACGACGGTTCGGAAGCGGGATCAAGGTCACTCTCCTCTCGGCCCCGAACCGCCTGAGGCGGAATCCGGCTCCGTGTCTGGGAAATGGCACGTCACTCTCACGAAATGGGGGATCCGGGACGGGCCCGGATCCCCGCATCTGGTCGACCGGGAGGTCAGAAGTTGGCGCGGAACCCAAAGAGGATTTCGCGGCCGAAGTGGCGATAGTTGGACACGCGGTCGGTGATGTCCACGTAGCGGTCGTTATATTCGTCGGTCAGGTTCACCCCCTGGATCGACAGCGTGATGTTCTTGGTGAGGTTGTACGAGAGCGACGCATCGATGTTCAGCGTGCCGTTCACGCCTTCCTCGGTGTTGCCGTTGCCGCCCGGGAAGGAGAGCAGGTACTTGCCGCGATAGGCGCCCGAAACGCGGGCGCTGATCTTCTTCGTCTCGTAGTAGAGCGTCGCGTTATAGGCGTGCTCCGACTGACCGGTCAGCTTGTTGTGGCCGGCGGCACCATAGTCCACGTCCGAGGTGACATAGGTGTAGTTGCCGATGAAGCCCATGTGCCGGAGCGGGCCGGGCAGGAAGCTGAACGGCTGCTGGTACTGGATCTCGATGCCCTTCAGCGAACCGCCAAGGCCATTGATCTTGCGGCTGACGTCGAAGTCCATGTCCGGGCTCGATGGCGTGCCGGCCAGCAGGCTGTCGGGCAGGCCCAGGCTGCTCCACGGCACCGTCTCGGTCACCGAGGAGGTGAAGGACTTGATGTCCTTGTAGAAGGCGGCGACCGCGAGCAGCGATTCCTTCGCGAAATACCATTCGACCGACACGTCGTAATTGGTCGCCCGGAAGGGATCGAGCAGCGGGTTGCCATAGGTGACCTTCTGCGTCGGCGTGGACAGCGACCCGCCCGGAGTCAGGTCACCCAGCGACGGCCGCGACATCACCTTCGCCGCGCCGAGCCGCACCGTGACGTCGTCGGTGGGTTCGAGCGCAAGGTTGAACGACGGCAGCCAGTCCGCGTAATCGTTCTTCACCTTCACATTGGTGTTGGCGTTGCCGATCGCGAGATAGCCCGTCGAGTCGACCGACGTATGCGCATAGCGCAGGCCGATATTGCCCCGCGCCGTCATTCCCGCGATCGTGGTGTTGAAGTCGGCCTGGAGGAAGCCACCGGCATCGCGCTCGCTCACGCGGCGCGTGCCGTTGTAAGCGGGCACCAGCGGGTCGTCGTACATGCTCAGGAAGCTGGCGATCTTGCCGATATCCGGCACGAGGTACGCCATGTCCGTCCCCGCCGGTATGTCCATGCTGCCGTTCAGGTCGACGACCTTGCCGAGATTGGTGACGTCCGTGGCCAGATCGGCGCCGCTCAGCTTGGTCACCGCCGCCTGGAAGCCGAAGGTGTCGAAGCGGTAGGTGTGATACTCGCCGCCGCCCTTGATCGTCAGCCCGTCGGTCAGGTCATATTCGAGCGCGCCGCTCATGTTGGCGAGGCGGAAATTCGTCCCACTGCGGCTCTTGCTCCATTCGGTGAGCGCGAAGTTGCGGCCGTCGGTGACGTCGAAGCCGTAGGAGATGATCGGCAGGCGGTCGTTCCCGCGGAAGTCGAACAGGTAACCGTCGCGATCGTTCGCATCGAACTTGTACGCCACCGAGAGCGGGGTCCGCGCGCGGGTCTCGGACTCACCTACCTTCAGCCGGCCGCGGAAACGGTCGGTGAAGCTGTGGCGCATGTTGAACGACACCTGCTGGAAGGTGCTCTCGTCGCGCGTGAAGCCGTTCTCCGAGCGGATGTCGACATTGTCGAACCGGCCATAGGAGAGGATGTTCTTGGTGGGGTCGACTTCATATTCGTTGACGATCGTGTCGCGCACGCCGCCGGCTGCGCGGCTGAAGCCGATCGCCTCGATGTTGGGGCTCTCCGCCTGCTGGTTGAAGCGGGCATAGAGCACGTCGAGCGTCACGTCGGTCCGGTCGTCCGGGCGCCACTGGACCGAGCCGGTCAGGCCCAGCCGATCGATATCGACTTCGCCAAAGGTGTAGCGCGGGATGCGCGGATAGGCGGCCGACAGCAATTCGCTGCGCTGCGCATCGGTGGTGCAGCTCAGGCAGCCGGCGAAATTATTGCCCGCGCCATAAGGCTGCGACGGGTCGCCGGCCTGCCACCGCGTGGTGTTGAAGCTCTCGCTGATCGGGTTGCGCTTGCTGTAGGCGGCGGAGAGGAGCAGGCCGAAAGTGTTGTCGGCATTGGCCCAGCTCACCAGCCCGGCGAGGCGCGGCTGCACGTTCTTGGCGAGATCGTTGTACGATCCCTGCGCCGACACGGCGAAATGGAAGCCCGAGCCGAAATCGAGGCCGCGGCCGGTCTGAAGATCCACCGTCGCCCCGAGCGAGCCCTCTTCGAGTTCCGCCGACTGCGTCTTGTTGACCTTGATGCTGTTGAACAGCTCGGACGCGAACATCGAGAAGTCGAAGCCGCGATTGGTGTTGCCGCCATAGGCGGCCTGCGTTTCCATGCCGTTGATGCGGACCTGGGTAAATTGCGAGCCGAGGCCGCGGACGCTGATCGTGCGGCCTTCGCCGTTCTCGCGGTCGATCGTCACGCCCGGCAGGCGCTGGATCGATTCCGCGAGGTTGAGGTCCGGGAACTTGGCCATGTCCTCGGCGAGGATGGCGTCGACCTGCCCCGCCGAGCTGCGCTTGATGCTGAGCGCCTGGCTGAGGCTCGAGCGGAATCCGGTGACGACCACTTCCTGCTCGGCGGCAGCATCCTGCGCGGGGATATCGTCGGCCGGCTCCGCAGCGACGGGTGCGGCGGGCTCTGCCGTCTGCGCCTCCGCCACGGTCCCCGCGAACAGCGCCAGCAGCGAGGCGCCCGCCGAAAGCAGGACACGGCTGTGCAACGAACTGGTCATCTTACTCTCCCAACGCGACGCTTACTTCGAACGCCTACTGATACCGGTGTCACTAAACCGGTTTCATTTCCCAAATGTTGCACATCTCTATCATATGATGCGAATCCGGCCTGCGGCGAGGCTAGGCCGTGCCGACGGAGCGTGCCACCTCGACGGCATAGACATGGTTCTTGCCGTGCATGTTCGAGACGAAGAACACGCGCTTCCCGTCGGGGCTGAAGCTGACATTGGGCTCGAGCCGATAATCATGCGCGGACATGTCGACGATCCGCTCGCGGCGCATGATCTGCGTCTGGATGAGTTCGTCGCGCTCGCTCTCCGGATCGGCATCGGGCACCGCTTCGGGGCGCAGCAGCACCAGCCATTTGCCGTCGCCTGCATGCGCGACCATCTCGGCATCGCCGCCATCGCCCGCGAAGAGCCGGCCGTCGGGCGAGGTGTTGAAATGCACCGACCAGTCGTCGCGCTCGACCCGGCGATAGACGCGGCGGCCGGTTTCGAGATCGACCGAGGCGACCCAGAACACCTGCCCGCGCGGGGTCTGCAGATCGTAGAACACCTGTTTGCCGTCAGGCCCGAACCATTCATGCCCGAAAATCTCGAAGTTCATCGTGCGCTGGTGGAGCTTGCGCAGCCCCGAGCCGTCGGCGCGGATCGCCCACATCCGGTCGACGCGGTGCCACGGCCCTTCATGCGAGAAGATGATCTGCTGCGGATCGGTCGGCGAGAATTGCGTGTGGCCGATCCACTCGTTGGTCTTGTGGAGCACGCGCCGCGCGCCGGTGCGCGTGTCGACCACGAATATCTCCATCGGATAGCGCGCCGCCCAGCGCTGGAGCATCCGCACGCCCTTGGCGCGCGCGAAGTTGAGCGGCTTCCCGTCGGGTCCGTTCGCGGCATATTCGGCCTGGTCGAAGCGGCGGTTGCGCGGATCGGCGACGTCGGGCTGGAGCGGCTGCGAGCCATAGGCGACGAAGCCGAGCAGCAGCGTGTCATCGGCGTTGAGCGCGTTGAACTGGCCGTTCGGGATCCGGCAGACGCGCCGCTCGCGGCCGCTGTCGACATCGACCGCGAACACGGTGCGCGGCCGGTCCATCGGCTGCGCCTCGCCCGGATCGCTGACCGAATAGAAGATCTCGCGCGAGCGGCGCGCGGCGAACATCAGGTCGGCCTTCGGATTCTTCACCAGCAGCCGTGAACGCAGCGTCTTGCCGTCGACCAGCGCGATCCCGCCCGGCGTCGAGATCGCCATCAGATCGCCCTGCGGGGTCCACGCATTCTTGTAGAAATAGAGCTTGCCGCCGCCCTCGTCGGGGCTGACGCGCGTCACGCGGCGCCCGGTCTTGGGGTCGATCCATTCGCGCGGGGCCGGACCGCCCTGCGCCGGCGTCCGCGCAACGGCGTCGGCGAACGCCGGGCCCGCGACTGCGCCGCCCATCAGTCCCTTGAGGACGGTGCGCCGTGTTCCGGCCGTCATCGCTGTTCCTTCGTTGGATTTGCTCGTCACGGCGCGGGGGCGATCCCCTCGACCCGCACCTTCCAGCCCTGTTTCGGGAAACCGGGCGCCTGCCCGGTCGCGCCGTCCCAGCCGGCGGCCATCATCCCCACCGCCATCAGCAGCGAGCCGTTCGACGGGAAATAGGTCTCCGCGGCGCGGCGATAGCCGGGGCCATCGGGGTTGTTCGCCATCGCCACGCCGCCCGCCCCGCCCGAGACCGGGACCAGCTCGCTGGCATGCTCGTCGAGATGGACGCGCGGCGTCATCCCCGTCGGACCCCATTGGTTGTTCTTGCGATCGGCGAACAGCCAGTCGACGGCCTTTTCGGGCTCGCCCAGCCGCGCCGCGGTCATCGCCATCATCGGGAAGTCCCACCCCCAGGTCTGGCGCAGGTCCCAGTTCTCCGCGACCGCATCGAAGGTGCGCCGCATCGCCGCCGGATCGATCCGCGCGCCCTTGATGAACCCATAGGCCATCAGGAACGAGGGATGATCGCGGTTCTTGCATTGCGCCGGTCCGGCATGGCCGCGGCATTCGGGCGACTGCGCGACGCGCCAGAAATCGGGAAGCGATTCGACCGGCAGATAGAGCCCGTCGCGCATCGCCGGCGGCGCGATGCGCGCGAGCGCCGCATCCCAGTCTGCGCGCCGTTTGAGCCCGCGCCGTTCGCGCCATGCCTGCGCGGTCTCGAGGCCCCAGCGGAAATACTCGACTTCGAACACCGGGTTCACCGTGGTCGCGGGATCGTAATTCTCCTGCGCCGGGATCAGCGGCGGGCCGAGGTTCAGCCGCCCGTCCTTCGCAATCGGCCACGAGGCGAGCAGCTCGGCGGTCGCCTCGACCACTTCGCCATAGCGGTCGAGCGTCGCGCGGTCCTTGCGTGCGCGCCAGACCAGCTCGGCGAGCAGGATCGGGTGCGGCTGCTGCCACATCAGGAAGGGCGAGACGAGGCTCGGGCTGTTGCGCCCCTCGGGGCCGACCATCTTGGGCCACCACGCGCCTTTGACGCCGTGCCGCGCCGCCTCGGCGCGCGCCTTGGGCAAATGCGTCACATACCAGGGCAGGCTGCGCTCGAGCAGCTCGGGACGCCCCCAGAGCGGTTGCCACGCCGCGTGCCATGGGTGCATCTCGAGGTGGAACTTGCCGTACCAGCTGTTGGAGAACAGCCCCTCCTCCTGCGGCGGCAGCGCGCCCGCGCCGTTGATCGCCGAGAGATATTGCGAGAGCACCACGCGGCGCTCGAGCTCGGCCGCGCGCAGATCGGTGCTGCCGGAGAAGTCGACCGCACCGCCTTGCGTCCAGAAACGCCGCCAATGCCCGGCAACCGCGGCCGCCGCGGCATCGATCGCGGGAAGCTTTGCCGCCGCCGCGTTCTGGTCGAACGACGCGATCACCGTCAGCCGATCGCCGCCCTTGCCGCGCGCGGCGATCTCGGCCGGCCCCTGCTGCGTCACCGCCCCGTTGCTCGCGACGGTCGACCAATAGCGCGTCGCGTCGAGCGTGCGCTGCAGGTGGATCCGGTTCGGCCCGCGCGAAACGATCGTGGTCGTCCCGCCGCCGTCCCAACGCGCGGGATCCGGATTGATCTTCGGATCGACACCCGGATAGCGCACCGTCACCCCCAGCCGCCCCGAAGCAACCAGCGGCGACTGAACCTCGACGGCTACCGCATCCGGACCCGGCAGCACCCGCGTGCGCACATGGACGGGCTGCCCGTCATAGGTGAAGCGGCTGTCGAGCGTCCCGCTCCACATGTCGAGCGTCTGGCGCGGCGCGGCGACGCGCGCGAAATCGGGCGCCTTGCCGTCGATCGTGAAGGCGAGCCGGGCAAGCGAGATGCGGTGCGGATTGGCGCGCAGCCAGGTGAAGGCCGGATTCTGCTCCGCCGCGTCCCATGATTTCATATAGGCATAGGGCTGCTCGCCGCGCCCCGGGACCGCGACCTTCACCAGCCCGTTCGCCTCGGTATAGCCCTTGGGATTAGGCAGGCTGTGCCACGCCCATTGCGCCATGGTCAGCAGCGGCGCGAGCTCGGAATAGCGCTCGGGAAAGGTCTGCAGCCCGGTGATGTCCGCGGTGAAGCCGAGATTGCCGTTGCCGAGCATCGCGGGCGCGTGCGGGTCGACCGCCGTGAAGCTCGGATTGTGGCGGCGGACCAGCGCCTCGCGATCGATGCGCGGCGCGCGCTGGGCGAACGCTGCGCCCGGCAACGTCAGCAGCAACCCGCACAGCAACGCCGCACGCATCGCCGCTCGTCGGGGGCCGGCGCGATGATCCTCGGTCAAAACAGCTCTCTCCGATCGGGAACGGCTCGGTGGCCGCTCCTCCTTGCTTACTGTTCCCGCGCGATTCGGGGCAGCGGCACCATTTTCGTCCACCGGTGTCACTGGCGTATTTCCGCGCCTTCCCGGGTTTGCGAGCGAAGGAATGGCCCTTTTTCGAAGGCATGTATAGTGCTAATTGAGACATTGTACCGCATTGTGGGACGAGCCGAACGGTCGCCTCTTGCGCAACGACAAGGAGAGAATGGCATGAAGAGAGTGTTCGCGATTCTGCTGGCCGGCGTCGCGGCGCTGCCCGTATCGGCTGCCGCACAGGTGATCGCGATCAACCAGCCTGCGCAAACGCTCTCCGAAGGCAGGATCGCGACGCTTCCCGATGACGCGCAGGCGCCGTGGCGCGCCTATCTGTTGCGCTCCGAGGCGCAGCGCCGCGCCGACCGCGCCGCGCTCGCCGCCGAGCTCGCGCCCGGCCAGCCCGCCCCGCCCCCGCCCCAGGCGTTCGGCGGCGGCGAGAAGAGCATGCCGTTCGATCGCGACGCCCGATACTACGCTTCGGCCGAGGCGCGCCGCATCGCCGACACGATCGTCAGCTTCCAGACTCCGGCAGGCGGCTGGAGCAAGAACCAGAACCGCGCGGGCCCCGCGCGCCTTCCCGGCCAACGTTTCGCCAATGATGCCGAGACGATGATCCAGGATCCCGCCAATTTCGATGCCCCGCAGGACCGGTTCTGGACCTTTGTCGGCACGCTCGACAATGGCGCCACCACCAACGAGATGCGCTTCCTCGCGCGCATGTCCGCGGCGCTTCCGGGCGAGGCGGGCGCGCGCTATCGCCAGAGCTTCGTCGACGGCGTCCGCTATCTGCTCGCGGCGCAATATCCCAATGGCGGCTGGCCGCAGATCTGGCCACTCGAAGGCGGCTTCCATGACGGGGTGACGTTCAACGACGACGCGATGTCGAGGGCGGCGATGCTGCTCGAAGACGTCGTCGAGGATCCGGCGCTGCGCTTCGTCCCCGAGCATCTGCGCGCGCAGGCGGCACGCGCGGTCGCGGCGGCCGTGAAGGCGATCCTCGCCGCGCAGGTCCGCCAGAATGGCCGGCTCGCAGGCTGGCCGCAGCAAGTCGATCCGCTGACGCTCGAGCCGATCTCGGCACGCAACTACGAGCCGCGCTCGATCGCCAGCGCCGAGACCACCGACGTGCTGATCTTCCTGATGCGCCAGCGCGCGCCCACCCCCGAGATCCGCGCGGCCATCGAGGGCGGCATCGCCTGGCTCGAGGCGAGCGCGGTGCTCGACCATGCGTGGACGAAGACTCCCGAGGGCCGCAAGCTGATCCCGCAAAAAGGCGGCGGTCCGCTCTGGTCGCGCAATTACGACATCGTCACCGGCAAGCCGATCTTCGGCGACAAGGACCGCACCATCCATGCCGACGTCAACGGCATCTCGATCGGCCGCCGCAACGGCTACAACTGGTGGGTGACCAATCCGCAGCACGCGCTGGACGCCTATAAAAGCTGGTCGAAGCAGCAGAAGATCCCGGGCTGAGCCGGGCGCAGACCAGTCCCGGCGGGCAGGCTGCACCGAATCTGCACGGGATGACGGCGCAAAACGGGCCGTCATAAGCGGCCGATCGGCACAGCAGCGCGTGATGAGACCTTCGCGAACAAGGGAGGTCTCGGCATGCTTTTGCGGATTACATCGAGCTTTGCGGCCAAGGCGGCGGCCGCTGCCGGGCTGGTCGTGCTCGGCGACCAGCTATTCTGGGCGGGCGGCGGGCTCGGCTCCAATCTCGGTGCCTTCGCGCTCGCCTGGACGGTGACGACGCTGCTGCTGACCCGCGCCGCCTGGCGCACCCGCGGGAGCTGGGCCGCGGCAGGCGCAGCCTTGCTGCTCGCGGGGATCCTCGCGGACAACCCGGGCCTGCTCGCCCTCGCGCTCTTCTGGTCCGCGCTGGCGATCGCGGTGCTCCTGCCGCGTTTTGCGAGCTTCGACCATGCGGGCCGCTGGGCATTGCGCCTGGTAGTGCACGCGATCACGAGCATCATCGGCCCCTGGCGTGACCTGTTCCGGCTCCGCAAACATGTCGGCGGACGCGCGCAGATGCGCGCGCTGCTCCCCCTCCTGCCGCTGCCTCTGCTCGGCGGCGCCGTGTTCCTCGCATTGTTCGCCAGCGCCAACCCGGTGATCGGCGACGCGCTGCTGCGGGTCGGGGCACCCGAGCTCGATGCGCTCTCGGTCCTCCGCGCTCTCTTCTGGATGGTGTTGCTCACCATGGTCTGGGCGGCTTTCCGGCCGCGGCGCAAGCAGATCCGAACGATGGTCGAGACCTCGGGGCCGATCCTCGAGCTGCCGGGCGTGTCGACCGGCTCGGTCGCGCTCGCACTGCTGACCTTCAATCTGCTGTTCGCGCTGCAGAACGGGCTCGATCTCGCCTTTCTGTGGAGCGGCGCGCCATTGCCGGCCGGCGTGACGCTCGCTGACTATGCGCATCGCGGTGCCTATCCGCTCATCGCCACGGCCTTGCTCGCCGGACTGTTCGTCCTGGCCGCGCTTCAGCCCGGCTCGGCGATGGCCGGGGTGCCGGCGATCCGGCGGCTCGTGGTGCTGTGGATCGCCCAGAACGTCTTCCTCGTCGCCTCCAGCATCCTGCGCACCCTCGACTATATCGACGTCTATTCGCTGACCCGGCTGCGCATCGCTGCACTGATCTGGATGGCACTGGTCGCGGTCGGGCTGGTGCTGATCGTCTGGCGGATGCTGCACGGCAAGAGCGCGTCCTGGCTGATCAACGCCAACGCCGCGGCGGCGCTCCTCGTGCTCATGGCCTGCAGCGCCGCCGATCTCGGCTCGGTGGCGGCCGCCTGGAATGTCCGCCATGCGCGCGAGACTGGCGGGAAAGGATCCGCGCTCGACCTTTGCTATCTCCATCGACTCGGATCTTCGGCGCTCGTCTCGCTGGTCCGGCTCGAGCAACGGGGAGGATTGGAGCCCGGGTTCGCCGCCCGGCTTCGCTGGGTCCGGCACCAGGTGCTCGCCGAAACCCTCGCCGGCCAGCGCCAGGGCTGGTGGACGCTGCGCGACGCACGGCGGCTGGGCGAGGTCGAGGCGATGCTCGGCGGCGGGAAGCTGCCCGCCCCGCCCGCGAACGGACCGACCGGGCGCGACTGCGACGGCACGCCGTTTCCGCCGCCCCCGGCGGAGGTGGTGCCCCCGCCGGTCGTTCCCCCGGCGGCCGCGCCCGATCCCGACCCGACCGGGTCGGTGTCGAGCGCACTCACCGAAGCTTCCTCGGCATTGACGAACAAGGCGATGCAATGATCATGTGCCCCATGCCGCGTACCATCCTGATCGCCGATGACGATCCGCACATCCGCCAGCTCCTGGCGTTCGCGTTCGCCAAGGCGGGGCTCGACACGGTCGAGGCGGGCGACGGCGAGCAGGCCATCGAGCTGGTCGCCGCGCGCGCGATCGACCTCGTCGTGCTCGATATCAACATGCCGCGGGTGGACGGGCTGGAGGCGTGCCGCCGGCTGCGCGCCGCGGGCGACGTTCCCATCCTCTTCCTGTCCTCGCGCGACGACGAGATCGACCGCGTGCTGGGCATCGAGCTGGGCGCGGACGATTATGTCGTCAAACCCTTCTCGCCGCGCGAGGTGGTCGCGCGCTCGATGGCCATCCTGCGCCGGACCAGCGCGCGGCCGGTGTCGCTCGATGAGGAAAGGCGGATCGAGTTCGGCCGCCTGTGCATCGACATGGATGGCTGGCGGGCCAGCTGGGCCGGCGTCGAGGTGCCGCTGACCGTCACCGAGTTCACGATCCTGCGGACGCTCGCCGCCATGCCCAACAAAGTGTTCAGCCGCGACGCCATCATCGACCGGCTGCACGGTCCCGGCTTCGCGGTGACCGACCGGACGATCGACAGCCATGTGCGCAATCTGCGCGGCAAGTTCGCCCGGGCCGGCGGGGCGGACGTGATCGAGACGCGCGCCGGCATCGGCTACAGGCTCGGGAGCTGCACGGGCGCGCGGGCGTGATCGGCGCGCTCAAAGCGGCGATCAAGCGGCGATGGCCGGCGCTGCGGCTGCGGAGCATCCTGTTCAGCACCCTGCTCTTCGCGGCGGCGCTTCCGGGTGCCGGCGCAGTGTTCCTGCGCGTGTACGAGAATACGCTGGTGCGCCAGACCGAGGCCGAGCTGGTCGCGCAGGGCGCGGCCCTGGTCGCCGCCGCGCAGGCGCTATGGCCCGGTGCAGCACCCTCTGCGGATCCTGGCCCGTGGCGCCCCGAGGCCTCGACGATCGATCTTCGCAGCACCCCGGTACTGCCCGAGCGCCCCGCGCCGCCGCCCTCTCGCAGCCTGCCCGATGCGGATGCGCTCCGGGTCGCAGGGCAGCTCCTGCCGATATTCGGGGCGACGCAGCGAACCACCCTCGCATCGATCAAGCTGATCGACCGCAACGGCATCGTCGTCGCCGGATACGATGCCGGCGGATCCTATGCGCAGATCCCCGAAGTGGCCGCGGCGCTGCAGGGAAGGGTCGGCACCGTGCTGCGCGAGAACGGCGCCTATAGCCAGCGCTACGCGTTCGAATGGCTGAGCCGGGCCTCGTCGCTGCGCATCCATCACGCGCGCCCGATCATCGTCAACGGGCGGGTCGTCGGCGTCCTGCTGCTGTCGCGCTCGCCGCGCGCGCTGTTCCGCGGCCTGTACGAGGATCGCGGCAAGATCGTCCTCGGCATCGTGCTGATCTTCCTGACCCTCGTCGTGCTCACCGGCCTGCTCTCGCGCGGCATCGCCCGCCCGATCGAGAAGCTGGCGGATGCGACGCGCGGCGTCGCCGCCGGCACGGGGACGCTGCCCGAGACTCCCGCCACCGCCGCGATCGAGATCCGCGGGCTGTTCGAGAATTTCCGCACCATGGCCGCGGCGATCGACCGGCGCTCGCGCTATCTGCGCGATTTCGCCGCGTCGGTCAGCCACGAGTTCAAGACGCCGCTCGCCGGGATCGCCGGCACGATCGAGCTGTTCGAGGACCATGGCGACCGGATGACCCCGTCGGAGCGCGCGCGCTTCCTCGGCAACATCAAGGCCGATGCCGCACGCCTCTCGCAGCTGGTCACGCGCCTGCTCGATCTCGCCCGGGCCGATATGGCGCAGTTCGATCCGGAGGCGGCGGTCGAGACGGTGGCGATCGTCCGCCAGCTGGCCGATGCGTTCGACGCACCCGATTTCCGCGTGACCGTCTCCTCCGCGCAGCCGCGGATGCCGGCCGCGGCGTCGGCTTCGACGATCGAGGCCGTGCTCGGTACCTTGCTCGACAATGCGCGCCAGGCCGGCGCCAATACGGTCGAGATCGCGCTCGCCGCGCACGGCGACGGCGTGCAATTGACTGTCGTCGACAATGGCAGCGGCATCGCCCCCGCCGACGCGCAGCGCATCTTCGAACCCTTTTTCACCACGCGTCGCGCGACCGGCGGCACCGGGCTGGGCCTCGCCATCTCGGCCTCGCTGCTCCGCGCCGGCGGCGGGCAGATCGCGTTGGCCGAGAGCAGCGCCGCCGGCGCGCGCTTCACGGTGACCCTGCCCGCAGCCGGCGGCGCTGCCCGGCGCCGACTCGATGCGCCGGCTGTCGGTTGAGGGCGGTTGGACCTGGCCGATGATCGCCACCCCTCCTGACATTCCCTAACGGGATCGCCTCCCCTGTTTTCCCGGGGGAAAGCGGTATATGCGCGACTTTCCGCCCGGCTGACGATGCGGCCCCGGCAGGATTGCGGCGCGAATACCGGCCGCCGCGGAGGGAAATGCGATGAAGCTTTCCGTTCGGACATGGATGCTCGCGCCCTTGCTGGCGGCGAGCGGGACGAGTGCCGCGGGGCGCGACGGCGACGCCGCGCTCGGCCTGTGGCGCAACGGCAGCAACAGCGTGCATCTCGAGGCCTATCATTGCGGCAATTCGATGTGCGGCAAGGTCGTCTGGGCGAGTGACAAGGCCATTGCCGATGCCCGCCGCGGCGGCACGCCCAACCTGGTCGGGCTCGACCTGTTCCACGACTTTCGCAAGGACCGGAAGGGCAATTGGCGAGGCAAGGTCTTCATCCCCGACATCAACAAGACCTTCTCGGGCACCGTGGTGATGCTCGACGCCAACACGCTGAAAGGCACCGGCTGCGTATTGGGCGGCGCGATCTGCAAGTCGCAGACCCTCAGGCGGATCAAATAGCGGGAAGCGATCGCAGCCCGACCGCGCGCTTGACACATTCATAACCATATGATTATGAATCGACTCATAACCACTGAGTTATGCGTTTCCATGCCCAACACGCCCGACGCCCTCTTCCGCACCCTCGCCGATCCCACGCGGCGCGCGATCTTCGAGCGCCTCTGCCGCGACGGCGAGCAGACCGTCGCGGCGCTCACCGCGCGGGCGGGCGTGTCGCAGCCGGCGGTGTCGAAACATCTCGGGCTGCTCAAGGCGGCGGGGCTCGTGCTCGACCGCCCCGAGGGCCGCCAGACGCATTACCGCGCCCAGCTCGGCGCGCTCGCCCCCCTTGTCGACTGGACCAGCCGGATGACCGGCTTCTGGCAGAGCCGGTTCGACGATCTCGAGGATCTGCTCAAAAGGATGGACCAATGAACGCCACCACCACCGAAGTGCAAACCGTGACCGTCGAACGCGCGATCGCGCATCCGCCCGAGAAATTGTGGCGCGCGCTCACCCAACCGCATCTGATCGCCGAATGGCTGATGCAGAATGATTTCAGCCCCGAGATCGGCCACCGCTTCCAGCTGCGCGGCGAATGGGGCGGCGTGCTCGATTGCGAAGTGCTCGAGATCGATCCCCCGCACACGCTCGCCTACACCTGGGACTTCGCCAATGACGACCCCGCCTTCGCGCTCAAGAGCGTGGTGACCTTCACCCTCACCCCCACCGCGGCGGGCACGCTGCTGCGCATGGAGCAGACCGGCTTCCGCCCCGATCAGAAGCAGGCGTTCGGCGGCGCCAAGCTGGGCTGGCAGCAATTCCTCGGCAAGCTCGAGGACGTGGCTGCGCGGCTCGACTGACGCGCCCCGGGGCGGAGCAACAACAGGAGAGAAATATGAACGTCTGGATCCGCCAATTCCATCGCTGGACGGCGATCGCCTTCACGTTGGGCGTGATCACCTACATGATCGCGATGAGCCAGGGGCAGCCGCCGATGTGGCTCGGGCTGTTCGCGCTGGTGCCGCTGATCCTGTTGCTGGTGACCGGGCTCTATCTCTTCGCCCTGCCCTATTTCCGCGGGCGTCCGGCGCAACGCGCCGGCGCACAGGGCTAGCCCCATGGCCAAGCCCAAGCTGCTCTCGGGGGGCAACCCCCAGATCCCCAAGGGCGAAGGCGATGCGCCGGTGCAGGCCTATATCGCGGCGATGCCCGAGTGGAAGCAGGCGATCGGGCGCAAGCTCGATGCGCTGATCAGCGAGGCGATCCCCGAGGTGCACAAGGCCGTGAAGTGGAACTCGCCCTTCTACGGCATGCCGGGCGAGGGCTGGTTCCTCAGCTTCCACTGCTTCAACCGCTATGTGAAGGTGACCTTCTTCCAGGGCGCATCGCTGGAGCCCGCGCCCGCCGGGCTCTCCAAATACCCGCAGGTCCGCTATCTCGACGTGCACGAGGATGACCCGATCGACGAGACGCAGTTCGTCGCCTGGGTGAAGCAGGCCAGCAAATTGCCCGGCGAGCGGCTGTGACCCGCTCGGGCCGACCAAAAGAAAAGGAAGCGTGATGACCGACCAGACCCCCTCGCAGCTGATCGACGCGCGGATCGAGGCGCTGAACGACTGGCGCGGCGAGACACTGGCCCGCGTGCGCAAGCTGATCCACGAGGCTGTTCCCGAGGTGATCGAGGAATGGAAATGGCGCGGCGTGCCGGTCTGGTCGGCGAGCGGAATCCTCACCACCGGCGAGACCTACAAGGCCGCGGTCAAGCTCACCTTCGCCAAGGGCGCGTCGCTGCCAGACCCAAAGGGGCTGTTCAATTCGAGCCTCGAGGGCAACACCCGCCGCGCGATCGACATCCACGAAGGCGAGGCGATCGACGCGGAGGCGCTCAAGGCGCTGCTCCGCGAGGCCGCCGCGCTCAATCGGGCGAAGCCGCCCGCGCGGGCGCGCAAAAAGGCCTGACGCGCCGCGCAGTCCTCGAACCGCGCGGCGCCGCCGGCTATCCCCGATCTACCATTTGAAGCGCAGCGATCCGGTCACGGTGCGCGAGGCGCCGAAATAGCAGGAGTTGGAGAAGGGACAGGCGCTGATATAGCGTTCGTCGAGCAGATTGGCGGCGTTGACCGCAACGCTCCAGCCGCCGAGCGACGGCGAGAGATAGGCCAGGTCGTAACCGATCAGCGCGTCGACCAGCGTGAAATCGCCGGTCATGAAGCTCTGGAAGGTCGTGACGTTGTTGATCACCGCATAGCTGGTCGATCCGGCCGAACCGCTGACATAGCGCGCGCCCGCACCCAGCGTCAGCCCGCCCGCCGGCCCGGCGGTGCCGGCCTTGCCGAGATCCCACGAAAGGAAGCTCGAGACCTGCCATTCCGGCGTGCCGAGCTGGCGCGTGCCGGTGGTGGTCGGGGTGCCGCTGTTGGTCGCGGTCGGTGCCACCGCGGGCGCGCCCTGGGTGATGATCGCGTCGGTATAGGCCCCCGCGAAGATCACGTCGAAGCCGGGCGTCACTTCGCCGCGCCCTTCGAGCTCGACGCCGCGCACGCGCACTTCGCCGATCTGCACCTGCGAGTTGGTCGGGATGCCGTTGGTGCCCGCGCGCGGATCGGCGACGGGCACATTCTGGCGACGCAGATCATAGACCGAGAGGGTGAACAGCGCATTGGCGCCGCGTGGCTGATATTTGAGGCCGCCCTCGATCATCTTGCCGGTGACCGGATCGAAGGGCACGCCCTGGTACGTCGTGCCCGCCTGCGGCTCGAACGATTCGGCGAAGCTCACATAGGGCGAGAGTCCGAAGTCGAACTCGTAGAGCGCGCCCAGCCGCGCGGTGAACGCGGTCTGCGACAGCCGGGTGAGGTTGTTCGCCACGAGCTTCTTGTTGATCGTCGCCTGATTGTACCAGTCCCAGCGCCCGCTCGCGATCAGCTGGAGCCGGCCGATCGCGATCTGATCCTGCAGATAGAGTCCGACCTGGTCGCGCTTGGTGTAGGTGTTCACATAGGCCGGCGAGAGCGTCTTGAGATCGAAGCTCGGCAGCGTGCCGCCATAGCGCGGCGCGAACAGGCTGAGATTGGGGATGCTGGTCAGCGGATTCGCGCTGACGCCGGTGTTGAACTGCTGGAAATTCTCGCCCGAGATGAACTGATAGTCGATCCCGGCGAGCAGATTGTGCCTGAGCGGCCCGGTCTCGAAGCGCGCGTTGAAGTGATTGTCGAGCGTCAGCGTGTCGAAATCCTCGTCGGCGCCGCCGCCGCCGCGGATGATCGTCGAATAATCGCTGTTGCGGTTCGCGCCGGTGCCCGTGGTCGCATAACCCGCCACGTAGATCTGGCGATAGCTGAGCGTGTTGTTCTGGTAGCGGAAGTTCGAGCGGAAGCTCAGATGCTCGTCGAAGTCGTGGCGGAAGAGCGCGGTGATCGCCTTCTGCTTGTGGTTGTAGCGCTCATAGCCCGGATCGCCGGTGTTGATGTGGAGCGCGATCTCGCCGTTCGGATTGGGCAGCACCGTCCCGTGCGCGGGAACGCCCGAATAGCCGCCGCCCGAGGGTGCGTGCTGATAGGCGGCGATCAGCGTCAGGCTGGTGTCCGGCCCCGGCGCGAAGGTCAGCATCGGGCTGATGTGATAGCGCTCGCTCTCGGTGTCGCGGGTGAAGCCGTCGGCCTTTTGCCAGCCCCCGACGACGCGGAACGCCAGCGTGCCGTCCTTGGTCAGCGGCTGGTTCACATCGGCGACCGCACGCAGCGAATTGTAATTGCCCGCCTGCAGCTCGACCCGTCCGAACGCCTCAGCCTCGGGGGTCTTGCTGGTCAGATTGACGAGACCGCCCGGCGTCGAATTGCCGTAGAGCACCGAAGCGGGGCCCTTGACGATGTCGATCTGATCGATGCGGTTGAAGTCGGTCTGCGGCGTCGAATAGGGGCCCGCGATCAGCCGCATGCCGTCGAGATAGATGCCGGGCGCGAAGCCGCGCAGCAGCAACTGGTCGTAGCGGTTGACGGTGCCGCCGCGCTGGTTGGCGGCGACGCCCGCGACATAGCCGAGCGCCTGGTTGATCGACAGCGCATTGCGGCGGGTGAGCTCTTCCTGATCGATCACGGTGATCGTCTGCGGGGTTTCGATCAGCGGGGTTTCGCTCTTGGTACCGCTGCCCGTTCCCTTCTCGCGCAGGCCGGTGACGGTGATCGTCTCCTGCGCCGCCGTCTGGGGTGTCTCGTCTTCCTCGTTCGCGTGCGCTGCCGTCGCCAGCGTCAGACCCGCCACCAGCATCGCCATGCGCGAAGCCGACCAGAAACCATTGAACGAATGCACCATGCGCCCCTCTTGCTATTGCTAACGATTCGCAAAAGCCGTTAGAGGGGGTTCACGGCTTTGGCAATCGGCTATGGGGCAAGCATGCACGAAGGGAACGGGGCAGCGGTGGCAAGGCTTGCGCGGATGCGCATGACGCTGCGCGCCGTCACTGCGTTGATCGGCGGCTATGCCGCCGCGGCGGGTGCGGCGACCCTGCTCGCCCGGATCCTCCCGATCGCTCGGGTCGAGGCGACGACATGGGCAATGATCCTGTCGTTCCTGCTCTATGCCACGCTTGGCCTCTGGGCTTTCCATGCGCGGCGATTGGCGATCGTCCTCGCGGTGATCTGGAGCATCGCGGCGGTTTCGTTCGGCCTTGCCGCGCTGCTCGGAGTGCGGCCATGAAGCCGCCGACGCTCCGCCAGTCGATGGCGTGGATCCATGGCTGGCTGGGTCTGCTCGCCGGCTGGATCCTGTTCGCGATGTTCCTCACCGGCACCGCCAGCTATTTCCGCCCCGAGATCACGCGCTGGATGCAGCCCGAGCTCCGTCCCACGGCGGTCGCGCCGGGCGCCGCGGCGGCCGCCGCCATCGCCCATCTCCAGCGCGTCGCGCCCGATGCCGAGCAGTGGATGATCTATCTCCCCGACGCGCGCACCACCACGACGCGGGTCTTCATCCGCGACAAGCCCAAGACCCCGCCCGCGCCGCGCCGGCCCGAGCTCCGCCTCGATCCCGCCACCGGCGAGCCGCTCCATGCCCGCGCGACCAAAGGCGGCGAGCATTTCTACCGCTTCCATTTCCAGCTCCAGCTGCCGCATCCTTGGGGCCGCTGGCTCGCCGGGCTCTGCGCGATGTTCATGCTCGGGGCGATCATCTCGGGGGTGATCACGCACAAGCGCATCTTCGTCGATTTCTTCACGCTGCGCTGGCGCAAGGGGCAGCGCAGTTGGCTCGACACGCACAATGTCTCGGCGGTGCTCGCTTTGCCGTTCCACGCGATGATCACCTATACCGGGATGATCACGCTGATGCTGATGTACATGCCCGGTCCGATCGCGGCCAACTATGCGAAGCCGGCGGAATTCTCGGCCGAAGCCGCGGGCATCGAGCCCGAACGCCCTGCCACCGGCCGTCCCGCCCCGCTCGCCCCCGTCGCGCCGATGATCGCGGCGGCGATGCGCGAATGGGGCGGCGAGGTTCCCGGCCGGGTCACGATCCGCAACCCCAATGACGAAGCCGCGATCGTCGCCGTGGCGCGCGACGGCACGGCGGCGCTGAGCGCCCGCGTCGGCACGATCAGCTGGTCGGGCACCGACGGCCGCCGCCTCTCGGCCTCGCCGCCGCCCGGTCCCGCGATCCGCACCGCCGCGGTGATGCTCGGGCTGCATCTCGGCTGGTTCGCCGACACCGGGCTGCGCTGGGTCTATTTCCTGCTCGGCCTCGCCGGCACCGCGATGGTCGGCACCGGGCTGATCCTGTGGACCGAGAAGCGCCTCCGCAAGACCGCGTCGCCGCGCGGCCTCGCGATCGTCCAGCGGCTCAATATCGGCACGGTCGCCTGCTTCCCCGCGGGCATGGCCGCCTTCTTCCTCGCCAACCGGCTGCTGCCCGCCGCACTGCCCGGCCGCGCCGATCTCGAGGTCTCGATCATGTTCTATGCCTGGTTCGGCCTCGCAGCGCTCGCCTGCCTGCGCCCGCTCCGCCGCGCCTGGCCGGAGACGCTTGGCATCGCCGCGAGCGCCTTCGCCGCGATCCCGCTGGTCAACATGGCGACGACCGACCGCGGCCTTCCCCGCGCGCTCGCGCAGGGCGATGCGCTGTTCGTCGCCTTCGATCTGGTGATGCTCGCCGCCGCTGCCTTGCTCGGCTTCGCGGCGTGGAGAGCCGGCGCGCCGCTCCGCCCGCCACGGCAAACCGCCGAGCGTGTACCGGAGGCGCTGGCCCATGCCGCTTGACGCGCTCGCCGGCGCCTATGCCGGGCTGACCTGCCTCGCCCTCGCCACGCGCCGCCCGCGCCAGGCCATCGCCTTGCCGAGCGCCGCGACCCCGCCGCGGCTCCGCCTCCTCGGCGCCTTCCTGCTCGGCCTCGCGCTGGCATTGCTCGCCGCGCAGCTCGGCACAGCGCTGGGGATCGTCGCCTGGATCGGGATCGTCGGCATCGCCGCGCTCGCGCTCGTGCTGCTGCTCTCACGCTCGACGCGGGCAGCACTGCTCGCGGTCCCGCCATTGCTTCTCCTCGGCGCGGCCGCCCTGCTCTTCGGCTGACCCGTCATAGCGGCTCGCTGCGCATCGGCGCTTGCGGACTCGCGCCCGCTCCCGCTATGTATGATTAATAAGCTAAGACGGGTCGGGAGCGGAACATGGGCAAAGGCAACGGGCGCATCGCCGCATTCGGGAAGCTGGCCCTCGCCGCCGCCTTGCTGCTCGGCGGCACCGGCGCGGCGCTGGCGCAGAGCGTGCCTCCCGGCGCGCCCGAGACGCCCGCGGTCGATCCGAACCGCGCGTACCTCTTCGCGCACATGACCAAAGAGCGCTACGGCGTGCTCTATTATTCGGTCAGCCTCGACGGGCTGCACTGGCGCCGGATCAACGCCGGCAAGCCGGTCTCGGAGGAGTATCACGGCCACGCCTCGATCGCGCGCGGGCCCGATGGCCGCTATTATCTGGTCGGCAACAAGAGCGACGAGGATCCGCTGATCCGCTTCTGGGTCTCGGACGATCTGATCCGCTGGACGCCCTATGCCACCTATCAGCCCGACCTCCAGAATATCCCCCGCCACGCCAATGCGCTCCAGCGGATCGGCGCGCCCAAGCTGCTGTTCGACAAAGCCTCGCAGTCCTTCCTGCTGACCTGGCACACCCCGACCGTGCCTGGCGCGAAGGAGGATCCCGAGCGCTATTGGGCGAGCCAGCGCACGCTCTATGTCACCGGCAAGGACCTCGCGAAGCTCCCGGCCAAGCCGAAGCGGCTCTTCGGCTGGGACATGGCGACGATCGACACGATCGTGCAGCCCAATCCCGAGGGCGGCTATTGCGCGGTGATCAAGGACGAGCGCTACCCGTCGTACAACTGGACCACCGGCAAGACGATCCGGATCAGCTGCGCGCCGGGCATGCTCGGCCCGTATCCCGAGCCGGGGCCCTCGCTCAGCCCCAATTTCCGCGAGGCGCCCACGCTGATCCGCGCGCCGGTCAGCAACGACTGGCTGCTCTGGTACGAGCAATATGCCGGGACGAGCTACGGCCTGTCGCGCGCGCCGCGGCTCGAAGGGCCGTGGTATCAGGTCTCGGGCAATAGCGGCGTCGACGAATGGAACCGCTACGAAATGCCGGCGGGCACCCGCCACGGTTCGATGCTCGAGATCAGCCGGAAACAATATGACGCGATCGTCGCGGCCTTCCCGGGAGAGATGAAGTGAGTTTCGTGAAGACTGTCGCCCGCACCGCCGCCGCCGCGTCGCTCGTCCTGCTGCTCGCCGGCGCCGCGGACGACACGCGCTTCGCCAACCCGTTGCTGCCCTCGGGCCCCGATCCGTGGATCACCCGCGAGGGCGCCGACTATTATTACCTCAACACGCTCGGCAACCGCATCGCGATCCGCAAGACGCGCGATCTCGGCAAGCTCGCCGAGGCCGAGGAAGTCACCGTCTGGCGCGCGCCGCCGACCGGCCCCAACGCGCAATCGGTCTGGGCGCCCGAGCTGCACCGGATCGACGGCAAATGGTATCTCTACTACACCGCCGCCGCGGCGGGGCATGACGACGACGCGCATCGCGGCATCTTCGTGCTCGAGAATGCGTCCGCCGATCCGCTGAGCGCCAACTGGGTCGATCGCGGCCAGCTCAAGACCGCGCATACCGGCATCGACGGCACCAGCTTCGCGTGGCGCGGCAAGCGCTATTTCGTCTATTCGCCCTATGTCGGCCCCGACAGCAATCTCGCGATCGTCGAGATGGCCAATCCGTGGACGCTCAAGGGGCCCGAGACGATCATCGCCCGCCCCGACCAGAGCTGGGAGCAGCAGGGCGGCCGCCAGATCCTCGAAGGCCCCGAATTCCTCCCCGGCCCCAAAGGCGCGCTGTTCCTCAGCTATTCGGGCAGCGCCTGCTGGTCGGACGATTATGCGATCGGCCTGCTCAGCGCGCCCGCGGGTGCGGACCCGCTCGACGCCAAGGCCTGGACCAAGGCGCCGAAGCCGGTGATCGCCAAGTCCCCTGCGCACGGCGTGTTCGCGCCCGGCCATAACGGCTTCTTCACGTCGCCCGACGGGCAGCACTGGATCGTCTATCACGCCAATCCCGCCGCCGACATGAAGTGCACGCCCAGGCGCGCGCCGCGCATCCAGCGCGTCACCTTCGGGCGCGACGGGCGCCCCGTCTTCGACGATCCGGTGGCGAGCGGGTCGATCCCCGCGGCGCGCTGACGGGGGAGCGGTGCCGGTGGAAAGCGCCAGCAGGATCGGGCCGCCGGGCATGCGCCGCATCATCGGCGGCGCCTTCACCATGGGCTCCGAGCGCTTCTATCCCGAGGAGCGCCCCACCCGGCGCGTCCGCGTCGACGCTTTCTGGATCGACGAGACCCCGGTGACCAATCGCCAGTTCGCGGCCTTCGTCGAGGCGACCGGCTATCGCACGCTCGCCGAGATCGCGCCCGATCCGCGCGACTATCCCGGCCTCGCCCCCGCGGATGCCCATGCCGGCTCGGCGGTCTTCCGGCGGACCGCCGCCCCGGTGCCGCTCGACGATTACAGCCAATGGTGGGCCTTTGTGCCCGGCGCCGACTGGCGGCATCCGACCGGCCCTGACAGCGAAGCGCTTCCCGATCACCCCGCGGTGCACATCGCCTTTGCCGATGCCGAGGCCTATGCCGGCTGGGCGGGCAAGGCGCTGCCGACCGAGGCCGAATGGGAATATGCCGCGCGCGGCAGGCTCGACGACGCCGACTATGCCTGGGGCGACGAACTCGCACCCGGCGGCGCGATCCTCGCCAATTACTGGCAGGGCCTGTTCCCCTTCGCCAACCAGCGCGCCGATGGCGGGTATCGCACCACCCCGGTCGGCGCCTATCCCGCCAATGGCTATGGCCTCCACGACATGATCGGCAATGTCTGGGAGTGGACGCGCGACTGGTATGCAGTGCCGAAGACCGCCCGGCCCGGCAAGGACAAGAGCCCCTGCTGCGCGATCCCCGATCCGCGCGGCGGCAATCGCAAGACCAGCATCGATCCGGCCGGGCCGGCGATCGGGCGCAAGGTGCTCAAGGGCGGCTCGCATCTCTGCGCCGCCAATTACTGCCAGCGCTACCGCCCCGCCGCGCGCCACGCCCAGCCGATCGACAGCCCGACCAGCCATATCGGGTTTCGGTGCATCCTTCGGGAGTGAGGGCTGAGGCCCGATAGGCCGGAACGGCAGCCAAGCCCGGCCCGATAGTTCGGCGATCCTCGAAGCATCTGGACGCCGCGCAAACCCTTCGATAATTATCGAAGAATCATGAAGCCATCCGACGCCGTCCTTTCGCTTGCCGCGCTGGCCCAGGAACATCGTCTCGCCGCCTATCGCCTGCTCGTACAGGCCGGCGCGCCGGGCCTGCCCGCCGGCGCCATCGCCGAACGGCTCGACATTCCGCCCAGCTCATTGTCCTTTCATCTGACGCATCTGGTGCGTTCGCGCCTGATCGAGCAGGAGCGGCAGGGGCGTTCCCGGATCTATCGCGCCAACTACGCCGCGATGAACGGGCTGATCGACTTCCTCACGGAAAATTGCTGCGGCGGCGCATCGTGCGATCCGGCCGACAGCTGCGCGCCGGTGGCGCGGGAGAACGCGGCATGAGCGGAGTCACCATCTGGCACAACCCGGTATGCGGCACCTCCCGCAATACATTGGCGATGATCCGGGCAACCGGCATCGAGCCGACCATCATCGCATATCTCGAAACGCCCCCGTCGCGCGCCAGGCTCGTCGAGTTGATCGCAGCCGCGGGCATGACGCCGCGCGCGCTGCTGCGACAGAAGGGCACGCCCTATGCCGAAATGGGTCTCGACGACGCTGCCCTTGGCGATGACGCGCTGATCGATGCGATGATGGCGCATCCCGTTCTCATCAACCGCCCTCTTGTGGAGACGGCGCTCGGCACGCGCCTGTGCCGCCCATCCGAGGTCGTGCTGGAGATACTGCCGAATGCCCTGTCGGAGGACTTCGTGAAGGAGGATGGCGAGGTGGTACGGGCATGACCATTCGTGACGCCGGACCTGACGACGCACCCAGGATCGCCGCGATCTACGCGCATCACGTGCTTCACGGAACCGCGACATTCGATACCGAACCGCCGACCGTCGACGCGTGGCGGGCGAAAATTCTCGACATAGCCGCCAGGGGCTGGCCGATGCTCGTCGCCGAGCAAGACGGCACGGTCGTCGGCTATGCCTATGCCACGCAGTTTCGCGACCGCCCCGCCTATGCCGCCACTTGCGAGAACAGCATCTATGTGGCGCAGGACAGGCTTGGCAGCGGAGTCGGGACCGCCCTGCTGACCGATCTCGTCGCGCGCGCCAGAGGCGCCGGCTTCGAACAGATGATCGCGGTCATCGGCGGTGGCGAACCCGCCTCGGTAGCGTTGCATTCCAGATTGGGTTTCGCGCATGCCGGCCGCATGCGCGATGTCGGCCGCAAGTTCGGGCGCTCGCTCGATACGGTCTATATGCAGCTCGCGCTGGCAACCGTTGAAAACTCTGACCAATGAGCGATCTGCCCAATGTCGACGGCGCGTTTGTCGACCCGTCGCTATCGCGCGTGCACGATATTCCTGCCCTCGCGACGCACGCGCCGCGCATCCTGCTGCTCTATGGCTCCCTTCGCCAGCGCTCCTACAGCAAATTGCTGACTCTGGAGGCCGAACGCCTGCTGCGGGCGTTCGGGTGCGAAACGCGCATATTCGATCCGGCGGGTTTGCCGCTTCCGGACAGCGTCGCGAGCGACCATCCGAAGGTCGCCGAATTGCGCGCGCTCTCGCTCTGGTCCGAAGGACAGGTCTGGTGCTCGCCCGAACGGCACGGCGCGATCACCGCCATCCTGAAAGCGCAAATCGACTGGCTGCCACTCGAGGACCGCGGCATCCGGCCGACGCAGGGCCGCACGCTGGCGGTGATGCAGGTCTCCGGCGGGAGCCAGTCGTTCAATGCCGTGAACACGCTGCGTCTGCTGGGTCGGTGGATGCGGATGATCACCATCCCCAACCAGTCGAGCGTACCCAAAGCCTGGTCCGAGTTCGACGATGCCGGCCGCATGAAACCCGGGCCGCTATATGATCGCGTCGTCGACGTGATGGAGGAACTGGTCAAATTCACGCTGCTGACGCGCGACAGGAGCGCCTATCTTACCGATCGCTATTCGGAGCGCCGATCGGACGGGCGGCCGCCGGCCGGAGCCGAGCATCTCGCGGCGATCTCCGGGCTGCCGGCACGCGCGCGGTGACCGAGCCGCTCGCGCGCCGGCTGCTGGCCGAGGGCATGGGCTCGGCAATGCTCTTCGCCAGCGTCATCGGCTCGGGAATCATGGCCGAGCGACTATCAGCCGGCAACAGCGGTCTGGCGCTCCTCGCCAACAGCCTCGCGACGGGCGCGATGCTGTTCGTGCTGATCGCCATGCTGGGCCCGATTTCCGGGGCGCATTTCAACCCTGCTGTGACTCTGGTCGCCACCTGTCGCCGCGAGAGCAGCCGGCGCGATGCGGCGCTGTATGTGCTGTGTCAGCTGGCTTGCGGGATCGCCGGCGTCTGGATCGCGCATCTCATGTTCGGGGCGCCGGTCTTCCAGATATCGACGCATGCCCGCAGCGGCATCGGTCAATGGACCGGTGAGGCAGTCGCCACATTCGGACTGACCGTCACCATCCTCGGGACCGCCCGTCACCGTCCGGCGCTGATGCCGGCGACGGTCGCTTGCTATATCACCGCAGCCTATTGGTTCACGTCGTCGACGAGCTTCGCCAACCCCGCGATCACCATCGCGCGCAGCCTGTCCGAAAGCTTTTCGGGGATTGCTCCCCGGGACGTGCCGATGTTCGTCCTCGCGCAGATCGCCGGTGCCCTTGCGGGTCTCGCCGCCGCGCGATTGCTGTTTCCGGCCGCGCGCCATGACGCATCGGATCGCGCTTTCTCTCCCGATCTCGCGCAGGGAACGGATTGATCGCCATCACCCGTGGCGCCCTCCGCCCCGCGCTTGCAATGTAGGGCATCTATCCCCCTTGCATACGTAGAACGAACCGTGTATATGATGGTGCATGGCAAAGCAGATCACCACCGCGCAGTTCTTTCGGATGTTCCCGGACGACGAGACGTGCCTCAAGCATCTGTTCAACGTCCGCTTCGGTCAGGGCTACGCTTGCCCTTCCTGCGAGCGCCCTTCCAACTGGTACCGGATCAAGGCCGAGCGCGCCTATTCGTGCCAGTGGTGCGGCCACCATTTGCACCCGACCGTGGGCACGCCGTTCGAGCAGACGCGCACCCCGTTGCAGCTGTGGTTCTACGCCATCCATCTGTTCACGACGACGCGCCACGGTGTCAGCGCCAAGGAACTCGAGCGCCAGCTTGGGGTGACCTATAAGACCGCGTGGCGCATGGCGACGCTGATCCGTCAGCACATGGCCGATGTTGACGGCAACGAGCCAATCGGCGGAGAAGGCAAGACCGTCCAGATTGACGAGACTTTTGTGGGCGGTGTGTTCAAGCGCGGCAAGCGCGGCGGCGATCCCGCCGAGGGCAAGACCATCGTGTTCGGCATGTTGGAATGCGGCGGCGACGTGGTGACGCATGTTGTTCCGAACCGCACCCGTGGTACCGTCTTCCCGCTGATCGAGACGACGGTGCAGGCTCGCTCAACCGTCCACACGGACGAGTATCGCACCTACAACACCGTGGGGAACATGGCGGGTATGGCATTCACCCACGAAGCCGTGAACCACCGCGCCGGTGAGTATGTCTGCGCCCGTACTGGCGCGACCGTAAACGCGATCGAGAATTTCTGGCGGCATCTGAAGGTGTCGATCAGCAGCACGCATATCAGCGTGAGCCCCAAATACCTTGGCCGCTATGCCAAGGAATTCGAGTACCGCTTCAATCGTCGCAACGATCCGGCGGCGATGCTTCCGGAGCTTCTTTCGACTTTCCGGCCATTGACTGCACGGCGCGGTTGAAGGCGGCTTCGTCGCCAGCGGGGGCCTCGTCCCGTTCAGCTATGAACTGGTCGAGTTTCCCCTCGGATATGGCTTTACGCAGGGTGATCATCGTGCGATTCTACCACATGGAAGGTGCAATGTCGCGCAGGGACAGGCCTCAAGAAACTCCCGGGCAATGGCTCGCCGGTGTGATTGTGATGGTCGCGACGGCGGTCAGCTTCGTCGGCTTCGCGCGCGTGTCGTTGGGCTGGACGCTCGTCATTTCGACCGCCGTTCTGATCGGTCTAATTCTATTCCTCTGGTCCGCCGGACTCAAGAAACAGCGGGCCGATTCTAGTGGGCGGGAGCGGACTTAGGACGCGGATCACTTTTTGCGACTGATCGACGGGCACCCAAGCCTCTCCGTCATATCGCTCTTTGTACTGTATCTCGATTTTCATCGACACACCCTCGGCCACTTGGATGGGCAAGGTCTTGTCATGGATGGCGGTAAGGACCCGCTTGTCCGACATCAGGGCGCTAAATTTCAGCCCCTCGCGCGCAAACACCCATCGTCTCGGTTCTGCAACCAGCACCGGCTTTATCAGGGTTACATCCCATGTCGCGGTGCGTGTTTCCACAACTGGCTTCGGGGCCTCCGCTTCTTGCCCCCACACCCCCGCGCGCGTGGCGAACTCGCTGCGCGGCACCTCGTACAGCAGGATGCGGTCGACTCCCGTGAACACCTTCACCGCGTCAAAAGCGGGCTCTTCCTGAGCCACACCCCAAACCTCTTGGCTTCTACGCTGGAGGTCGTTGGATTCCTCCAGAAGTTCATTGGTGCGCTTGAACTCAGCCATCTGATCATCTGGAATGCGGGGAGGCGGGAGCAGCGCCGCTTGCAAGCCTACGCCTATGAGGCCGCCAGTTATCATGCTGCTCAGAGCTACCGCCGCCTTGGTCGGTAACGGGTATTCCTCGGCACCTTGGGAGACCAGTTCTCCGAACTCTACGAGCTTGCGGAACGCGATCGCGAAAATTTGGCTGCCCGACTCTACAGCTACCAACTGTATCAGCGGCGTTGAGGCAGGGTCAGCGATCTCGGCGGCGGTTCTGATAAGTTCTTCCCAAGCTGCCAACGCGCGAGCTACCGATTCCAACTTGGGCGCCCGCCCAGGAACTATCTCGAACTTCAGTACGATATCTTCGCTAATCGCCATTAGCCTGCCCCTCCGCTTGCGCATGAGGCTATGCGGAGTCAGGTCTTTCCGTCAATCACGTGTGCGAAGGGGATAGATGCCCAATGTAGGATTTCGCGTGCTGCGCTGATCGCCGGCAAGGCCCTGCCGCGCCCGCTCTTTGACGCCGTCGATCTTCCTACAGCCGCACGCAACAAAATGTCGGCGCCGCGCAATTGTCGAATCGCTTTTGCGCGACTCTTGCGACTCTAGGTCGCGGAATCCCTACACGACTCGCGCGATCGCTTCCTACACGCTCACTCGCGCGCGGCATCGACCCGCGGCACCCCGATCGAGGCGGGATCGCCGATGTCGATCGGCACCAGCCCGAACTGCATCCGCCACGGCGCGGTCGGGTCGTTGCCGAACATCGTGTACCAATAGCGCCCCTGCTTGTCGGCGAAGGCGGTGCCGTGGCCGCCATGCGGCGCCCCCATCCGGCGCTGGCTGTACGGCCCGAACAGCGATTTCGCGGTGCCGTACATCATGTCGTAGGTGCCGTGGGTGCGCAGGGGCCCGTGCCATTCGGCGCCGGTCAGGAAATAGACGCCGTTCACCTTGATCAGGCCGTTGCCCTCATAGCCCACTGCATCGCCGTCGACGTCCACCAGCTTGCGCACCGCCCCCTCGAAGCCGCTGCGCGCCGCGTTGAGCTTGCCGATGCTGCCCCCGCCCCACAGGAAATAGAGCCCGTCGTCGTCCTCGAACGGAAAGCCGTCGATCCCCTTCACCAGATAGCTGCTGGTGACGTTGGCATAGGGGCCCTCGGCCTTGCCGCTGGTCGAGCGATAGAGCCACGTCTTGCCGCCGACGCCGCGCTCCATCACCGAAAAGGCGAGATAAAAAGTCTTGTCGCGCGCGACCCATTTGATCTCGGGCGCCCAGAGCTCGGCGATGTTCTTGCCGAAATCATAGCCCATGCCTTCCCAGCGCCAGACGAAGCCGAGATCGTCCCATTGCTTGAGGTCGGCCGAGCGCCAGAGCTTCACCCCGCCCTCGGGCCGGTGATAGCCATAACCGTCGAGCGTCCCGACCAGATAATAATAGCCGTCGCCGCCGAGCGCGACCGAGGGATCGCGCATGCTCTCGCTGGTGATCAGCGGCTTGCGCGCCGCCACCGCGCTGTCCTCGGTGATCACCGACGACGCCTGGCGCAGCCGCCCGTCGGGCGCGCGCTCGAGCGGGACGAGGCCGATCTGCTCGCAGAACAAGGCAAAGCCGTCCTCGCATCTGGGATTATACGCTGCTGCGAGCTTGCCGTCGGCGAGCCGCACGATCGAACCCCGCCCGGCATGCGGAACGGCGAGCATCCGCAGCGAGAAAGGGCCATAGGGCGTCGGTCCCTCGGCCATGAACAGATCCTCGGTCGCGGTGCGCATCCGCCCGGTGACTTCGCTGGCGGCGAGCACATAGCGGTCGCCGTCGCGGAACATCGTCGCGCCGCGCTGGCCGACCCGGGTGCGCACCGGCCAGTCCTTGCCGACCGGCGGGGTCCTGGCGAACAGCTTCTGGTCGGGCTTGAGGAAGCGTGGCGCCTCGGCGAGCTTCCCGAAGCCGGGCGCGAGCTTCGCGATCATGCCGCCACCCCAGAGCAGATAGCCGGTGCCATCGCGGTCGACGAACAGCGACACATCCGACGCGTCGTCGACCAGGCACGGCGAGGCTGCGAAGCTCCCGCCCGGGCCGGTGCCGGCGGCGATCCGCGCGCAGCCGGTCTCGTCGGAAAAAGCGAGATAGAGCCGGTCGCCCGCCACCGTCACCGACGGCGCGAGGTAACGCTCCGAGACGTCCCCCGGCGCGATGCCGTTGCCGGCGATCTTCGCCGGTCCCCAGCCCTTCCACGCCTTGCCGTCCTGCGAGGTCCACAGCTCGACGCCGTGCCGCGTGCCATTGCGCAACGTGGTGCCGGTCAGGATCCAGCCGCCATCGGCGGTGCGTGCGATCGAGGCGTCGCCGATCGGCCGTTCGGCGAAGAACGGCGCGACCGGCTTCGCGTCGGCGGCGGGCATCACCACCGCGTTGCGGTCCATCGAGGGATGGTCGGCGAAGATGTCGTCGGCCACGCCCTTGGCGGGCGCCTGCGCCTGCGCCGCGGGGATCGCGAATGCCGACGCAAACAGAGCGGTGAGCAACAGACGGCGCATCGGGGTCACTTCTTCTGCAAGGCCTTGAAATCGTCGATCCAGGCATAGTTGAACGCCGCGCTGCCGTCCGGATTGGGCTGCACCGAACGGCCGGCGACCACGCTGTTGAGCAGCCAGGGCGCCTTTTTGGGCCCCCATTCCGCCGACATCGAGCTGCCCTGCTTGAAGCCGTAAGTGGCGACCGCGAGGCGGCCGGTATCGTTGAACAGCTTCATTTGGTTGCGCAGATAATGTTTCCGGTTCTCGAACCACGGGCTCGCCGACAGGAAGGCGTCCCATTCCGTTTTGGGGAAGGGATTCCGCAGCGCCGCCTGGATCACCTGCCAGTTCTGCGTGCCGGCAGGGAAGCCATATCTGGCGACGAACGAGGCGGGCGCCGGCTTCTCCATATTGGCCTGCCACCACCAGACCAGCGAGAATTCGGTGACGATGAACTTCTGCTCGGGCCGCAGGCGCGGGAGGACGTAGTCGAGGAACGGCTTCGATTCCTCGATCGCGCGGATGTGCGGGTGGATGTTGACTCCGTCGAGCTCGGGGGTCGCCTTGACGAAGGCCAGCCAGCGCTCGGTCGCCGGGGTGCGCCACGCCGGGCTCTCGATATGGTTGAGCGCGCCCATATAGAGCCGCGTCTTGCAGCCGGTGCCGCAATGCGCCGCACGATAGGCGATGACGCGCTTTGCCAGCTGCTCGTAGAACGCGTTGAAATTCTCGTCCCAATCCTGCTTGCGGCTTTCGATGAAGGGCTCGTTGCCGATCACGAGGATGTCGACCTTGCCCATCACCAGCGGCAGCACCTCATCGGTCCGCGCGAGCTGCTTCTCGAACTCGGCGCTCCCCAACTTGGGGAATTCGACGCGGTTATAGGGATATTTGAGCGTCAGGATGGTCTTGTAGCCACGATCGCCCGCCGCGAGGATCGTCTTCACTGCGCCATGCTGCGCCGCCCCCACGCGATCGACCTGCGGCATCGGCAGGAACAGCCGGACCCATTGCGCATCGGCCTTCTGGAGATCGCGCCAGTCGACGTCCTCGAAATGCTCATTGTAGTTCGCGCCGATCGCCCCTTGCGCCAGCGCGGGGCCGGACGCTCCGAGCAGCGCCATCGCGCACAATCCGAAAAGCTTCCGCATCACTCTTCCTCCGCTGTTCAGGGACGGCTGCGGCCGTCGCGTTCGATCTCGTCGAGCCGGGCGGCCAGCGCCCGCGCACGATCGGGCAGCCTCGCCGCCAGATCGTTCCGCTCACCCGGGTCCTCGGCAAGATTGTAGAGCTGGTCGCGCGGGCTGGTGCCGATCGCGTTGCCATGGAATTCGTGCGGGCCGACGCTGCCGCGGATCAGCTTCCAGTCGCCGGCGCGCAGCGCGAGGACGCGCGCGCCGCTGCTCGCCACCGTCGCACCGGTGGTGACCATCAGCTTGGTATCCTCGACGACATGGTCGCGCCCGCGATCGGTCTGTCCCAGTAGCGGCGCGAGCATGTCGAAGCTGTCGACCGCGCTCTCGCGCGGCAGATCCTGCCCGACCAAAGCGGCGAGCGAAGCGAGCAGGTCGACATGATCGACCAGCGCCCGCGAGACATGGCCCGCACGCACCTGACCCGGCCAGCAGGTGATCATCGGCACGCGCGTGCCGCCCTCGTAGATCGCATATTTGCCGCTGCGATACGGCCCCGCCGGACGATGCGCCCCCGCCAGTTCGACCGCGCGATCTTCATAGCCGTCGAACAGGATCGGGCCGTTGTCGCTGCTGAAGATGATCAGCGTGTCGTCGGCGATCCCGAGCCGGTCGAGCGTATGGGTCAATTCGCCGACCATCCAGTCGAGCTGGAGGATCGCGTCGCCGCGCGGCCCCATGCCCGACTTGCCGACGAAGCGCGGATGCGGCGACCGCGGGACATGCGGCTCGTTGACTGCGAAATAGAGGAAGAACGGATCCGCCTTGTGTTGCTCGATAAAGGCGGTGGCCTTGCCGAGCAGGACGTCGCTGAGTTCCTCGTCCTTCCAGCGTGCGGCGCGGCCGCCGGTCATCCAGCCGATGCGACCGATGCCGTTGACGATCGTGTTCGAATGCTCCGCATCCCCGCCGAACTTCAGCGCGCCGGGATTCTCTGCACCCGTCGGCTCGTCGCCGATCTTGCTCTGATAATTGACCGCGATCGGATCGGCGGGATCGAGATTCACGACGCGCCGATTTTCGATCAGCACCGTCGGCACGCGATCGAGCGTCGCCGGCATGAAGAAGCCATAGTCGAAGCCGATGTCGAGCGGCCCCGGCGCGATCTCGCCGTTCCAGTCGACCTTGCCGTCGCCGAGCCCGAGATGCCATTTGCCGACCAGCCCGGTCGTGTACCCCGCCTGCCTGAGCATCGTCGGCAGCGTGAACTTGCCCGGGCGGATCAGCGCCGGCGCGTCGCCCGGCAGGATCTGCGTCCCCGAGGCGCGCCACGCATAGTCGCCGGTGAGCAGCGCGTAGCGCGAGGGCGTGCAGGTGGCCGAAGGCGAATGCGCATTCTCGAAGCGGGTGCCGCGCGCGGCCAGCCGGTCGAGATGGGGCGTGCGAAGCGCAGTGGCGCCATAGCAGCCGAGATCGCCGTAGCCGAGATCGTCGGCATAGACGATCACGATGTTCGGCTTGCGCTGCTGCGGCATCGCAGCCGCGAGCGCCGGCGCGATCAACGCGGCCGCGCCCGCGAGCAGCACTCCGCGACGACTGATCCGCGCCTCCAACCCCGCCTCCCCAAGCCATTCTTTCAACGGGCCAAGCAACCGGCCCTGTTGCAAACACCGATTAATATGATAATTAAGCAGCGTCAATTGTCATAACAATGAGAGAGGGGGAGGCCTGTGCTCAATCGGAATTTGGGTTCGCTGCTGATCAGTACATCGGCGCTGGGTTTGATGATCGCGCCGCTGAGCGCCGCGGCGCAGGAGGGACTTCGGGCGACGTCCGTGGAGGACGTGGGCGCGCTCCAGTCCGATGGAGGCACCGACGCAGCCGACTCCGACGAGATCGTCGTCAGCGCGATCCGTCGCAGCCTCGAGACCGCGCAGGCGATCAAGCAGGATTCTGATCAAATCGTCGATTCGATCGTGGCCGAGGACATCGGCAAGCTGCCCGATATCAGCGCGTCGGAATCGCTCGCCCGCGTCACCGGCGTTCAGGTCACCCGCAACGCCGGGATCGCGCAGGGCGTCACCGTCCGCGGTCTGGGCGACCTCTCCACCACCTATAACGGCCGCGAAGTGTTCACGGCCGAGGGCCGCTATGTCCAGCTGCAGGACTTCCCGTCGAACGGCATCGCGCGCCTCGACGTGTTCAAGTCGGCGACCGCCGATCTGCTCGAGCCGGGCCTCGCGGGCCTGATCGACGTGCGCTCGCGCCGTCCGCTCGACTTCAAGGGCAGTCGCATCGCGGGCGCGATCGTCGGCCTGCACTGGTATCAGTCGCAGCGGCTCGGCATCGAGGCGAACCTGCTCGCCAGCACGCGCTGGAACACCGGGATCGGCGAAATGGGTTTCCTGATCGAGGGCTCCTACGCCGATACCAAGTTCACCGATTCGGCGCGTAACGTCAGCCAGACGATCCTCAATCGCACCACCGTCCCCGGCTATGCCGGCACCGCGATTCGCTATCCCTCGTTCGTCAACACCGACTACAACAGCGGCACGCGCCATCGCCCCAATGCGGCGGCATCGTTCCAGTGGCGGCCGAGCTCGACGCTCGAAATCTATCTCGACGGGCTGTTCCAGGGCTATCGCGGCAAGAACGAGCCGCGCAACTTCCAGGTCAACTCGGGCGATGCCGCGGTGCTGACCAATGTCGAGCTGTTCGAAGGCACGAACCTCATCCGCAGCATGGATGCCAGCGGTGGCGGACTCCCCACCGGCGTGCAGCAGGTCAACGACCAGTGGACCGATACCTATCAGGCCGGCGGTGGCTTCATCTGGAACAACGGCAGGCTCAAGATCACCGGCGATGCGGCATTCACCGATTCGACCTTCACCAACCACAATTACATCTTCAACTATCAGGTGACCGCGGCGCCAGCCCGCCACTTCGAGTTCGACACCGATCAGGGCGTCGGTGGCGGCACCGTGACGCTGCTCAACGACTTCAATCTGTTCAACCCGGCGCTCTATCGCTGGACCAACATCGTCGAAGCCGGCAATCGCGGCCATGGCAGCAGCGTCCAGGGCCGGCTCGATCTCGACTACAAGCTCGATGCGTTCGGCATCACCAATTTGCAGGCGGGCATACGCTACAGCACCCGCGATGCGGACAACTATGTCTACAACCGCACCGACACCGCGCCCGCCGGACGGCTCTTCACGCTGTTGCCGCTCGACTATGTGTCCGCGGACCGCGGCTTCCGCAACGATGACGCCACGTCGCTGGTCACCTGGCTGACGCCGACCCGCGACAGCCTCCGCGCGAACATCGAGGCGCTCCGCACCGCCGCCGGTCAGCCGACCGGCCGTCCTTCCTGGGGTGACCCGGTCTACACCGGCAACGAGAAGACCTATACCGGCTATCTGCAGGCCAAATACGCGTTCGACATCGGCGTTCCGATCGACGGGATGATCGGCGTGCGCGCGACGCGGACCGAAGATACGATCAACGGCTTCGCGCGAACCACCACGGCGAGCGGCACCGTGGTCACGCCGATCACGCGCGTGAACAACTACACCGACTTCCTGCCCAATATCAGCGCGCGCATCCGCTTCCTGCCGGAGCTGCAGATGCGCCTCGCCTTCACCAAGACGCGCACCCGCCCGGGCTTCGGCCAGCTCAATCCGTCGCTGACGATCGGCGCGGCGCCGGTGATCTGTACGGTCGATCCGACCAACCCGGACAGCGGGCCGAACAGCCCGGACTGCATCCGCACCGCGTCGGGAGGCAATCCGGACCTGAAGCCGATCGAATCGACCAATTATGATGCGTCGCTCGAATATTATTTCAGCCGCAGCGGCTCGATCACCGTCGGCGTCTTCCGCAAGGACCTGAACGGCTTCATCAACAATTTCACCACCGACATCGAGGATGCCGAGTTCGGGCGCCTGCGGATCAACCGGCCGGAAAATGGCGGCAAGGGGCAGATCAACGGCATCGAGGCCGGCGCGCGCACCTTCTTCCGCGCTCCCTGGCTGCCGGACTGGCTGGGCAAGTTCGGCGCGCTGGTGAACTACACCTATCTCGATCACGGCACCGAGCTGGCGCCGAGCCTCGCGGCGACGCTGCCGGGCATGCAGCGGATCGCGGGCATCTCCAACCACATCTTCAATGTCTCGGGCTTCTACGAGACCCGGGGATTCTCGGCGCGCCTCTCGTACAATTATCGTTCGGACTTCGTGTCCGGCTACGGCCAGGTCGTCGATCCGGGACTGGGCGCCGGCGTGCTCGGCCCGACGCTCCCGGTCACCGAGGATGGCCGCGGCACGATGGACTTCGCCGCCACGCTGTCGCCGATCGAGAACGTCACACTCTCGTTCAACGCCACCAATCTGCTGGGCGCCGCCGCGACCAATGCGCGCGTGTTCAACGCGCAGGGCCAGAGCTACCGCTGGCAGACGCGCTTCCTCGAGAGCGTCTATCGCGTCGGTATCCGCTTCCGGTTCTGACGCCGCACTCCGGACGGCCAGCACGGCGTGCGCCCCTCCCGGGAGCGCACGCCTTCGCTGTTCACGGCGCCGTGTTCATTACTCTGATTTTACGCTAGCACCGATCGCGCGCCCAACCGGGGAGGGCGCCAATGAGGAAAAAACAAGGCGATGGCGACGATGCCGAAAGACGAGCTGGATAATGGCGGCCAGTTCAATCGGACGTTGACGCTCGGCCTGGTCGATTCGGTCGGCAGCGCAATCGTGCGCGGCGAATATCAGGGGCGCCCCTTCCCCACCGAGGCCGAGCTCAGCAAGGAGCACGGCATCAGCCGCTCGGTGACGCGCGAGGCGATCAAGATGGTCACCGCCAAGGGGCTGCTCGGCGCGCGCCCGAAGATCGGCACCTTCGTCCAGCCCGAGGAGAACTGGAACCTCTTCGACACCGACGTGCTGCGCTGGCTGATGGAGCAGAAGCTCTCGCGCAGCCTGCTGCGCCAGTTCAATGAACTACGGATGACGGTCGAGCCGCAGGCCGCGGCATGGGCCGCGCGCCGCGCGACGCCGGCGCAGGTGACCGCGATCCTCTCCGGGCTGACGCGCATGCGCGAGGCGGCGGACGGCAATGGCGATCCGCTGGCGGCCGACATCGACTTCCACGTCGCGGTGCTGCGCGCCTCGGGCAATCCGTTCCTCTCACAGTTCCGCGATATCGTCACCACGGCGCTGCGTACCTCGATCCGCGTCACCAATCGCCAGGCCGGCGGCAAGGCATGCATCGGCGATCACGAGGCGGTTTATGTCGCGATCGCCGCGGGCAAGCCCGAAGTGGCGAGCGAAGCGATGGCCAAGCTCATCGGTGACGTGCTGGACTATCTCGACCGCTCCCCCACCGCCGGGGACTGATCAGGCCGCAGCGGGGCTGCCCATTGCGGGCTCAAACAGGCAGGCGAGCAGGGCGCTCATTTCCTGTCGGGCGCGTTCGACGGCTCGGCTCTCGATCGCGCGGGCGATGGCCGGATAGTGCCGGAGCAGGACCGCCGGCCTCCCCCATACGCCATGCTGCGCCAGCACCCGATGCGCGGCATCGATCGCACCCCCGGTGCGCTGATAGAAGACATTGTCCGAGGCCAGGATGACGGCACGGTGGAAGGCGATGGCCGCTTCGAGCCGTGCCGAGAGATGGCCCTGCTCCTCGACGAGGCGGCCGCATGCCGCCGCGATCCGCGCATGATCCTCGGGCGAGCCGCTCTGCGCCGCGAGCGCGGCGGCCGCGGGTTCGATCGACATGCTGAAGGCGCAGAGCTGGCGCAGCATGACGGATTGGGCGGCCTCTTCGACGATCCAGCGCAGCACGCGCGGATCGAACAGATCCCAGACCGTGCAGGGCTCGATCCGGCTTCCCTGGCGGGGGCGTGTGACGACCAGTCCCTTGGCCGCGAGCATCTTCACGGCCTCGCGCACGACCGAGCGGCTCACTGCGAAGCGTCGCTCAAGCTCGGGTTCGGTGGGCAGCGTGCCTTTGGGAAACTCGCCGGCGACGATCGCATGGCCGAGCGCGTCGACGAGCCCGAGCGTCAGATTATGTCCTAGCGCAGCGCGGGTCCGAGCGCCGCTCGACGAAAGGGCCGTCCCGGCATCCTTCATGGTCGAACGCTGCATAAAAATGATTTATCTGTCAAATGAACTCGGTATTTATATGCTAAATGCGCGGGAGCGATCGCTCCCGAACGAATCGAGAGAGGGAGTATCTATGCGGCTGCGTATCACCAAGGCCGGGCTTTGCGGGTCGAGCGTCGGACTGCCGCGGATCGGATGCGGCCTGAGCGCGGCCTGCGCCGTTGCCGCGATGCTGCTCTCGTCAGGTTGCAGCACCGCGCAGACGGCGGCGCCCCGGCCGGCCGCAGCTGCACCGGAAGCGGCCGAGCGGCCCAATGTGCTGTTGATCCTCGTCGACGATCTCAAGCCGGCGATCCACAGCTTCGGCGATCCGGTGGCGATCACGCCCAATATCGACCGGCTGGTGGCGCGCGGCACGCGCTTCGAGCTTGCCTATGCCAATCAGGCGGTGTGCGCGCCGAGCCGGATGAACCTGATGACCGGCGCGCGCTCCACCTCGACCGGCATCTATGATTTCGGGCAAAATCTGCGCGACTACCTGCCCGACGCGGTGACGCTGCCGCAATATTTCATGGCTGCCGGCTATCGCGCCGAGAGCATCGGCAAGACCTTCCATATCGGTCACAACACGGTCGGCGATCCGCAAAGCTGGTCGACCAAGCCCTATAAGGATCATGTGATCGAATATGTCTCGCCCGAGGGCAAGGCGCTCGGCAAGACGCGCGAGGCAGCGCTGTTCAACGAGTTCGAAGTGCCAAAGGGCGACATCTGGCCCTACGCGCGCACGCTCGGCCGGGGGATCGCGTGGGAATCGCCCGACGTCCCCGACGAGGCCTATGGCGATGGCCGCGTCGCGGCGAAGGCGGTCGGCCGGCTCGGCGAATTGAAGGCAAAGGGCCAGCCGTTCTTCCTCGCGGTCGGGTTCGCGCGCCCGCATCTGCCCTTCGCCGTGCCCAAACGCTATTGGGACAAATATGACCGCGCCAAGCTGCCGCTGCCGGCGTTCGAGCGGATGCCCGAGGGCGCGCCGGCCTTCGCCGGCAAGGTTGGCGGTGAGATCAACGCTTATGCTCCGATCGATCCCAACACGCCCGAGACGCAGTATCCCGAGGAACTCAAGCGCACGTTGATCCACGGCTATTATGCCGGAGTCAGCTATGTCGACGCGCAGATCGGCAAACTGCTCGCGGAGCTCGACCGCACCGGCCTTTCGAAGAACACGATCATCGTGCTGTGGGGCGATCACGGCTATCATCTGGGCGATCACGCGATCTGGACCAAGCACACCAATTACGAGCAGGCGACGCATCTGCCGCTGGTGTTCGCAGGGCCCGGCATCAGCGCGGGCAAGGCGACGCATCAGCCCGCCGAGACGGTGGACATCTATCCGACGCTCGCCGCACTGGCGGGCCTCAAGGCGCCGGCCGGGCCGCAGCCGATCGACGGCACCGATCTGACTCCGGTGCTGCACGACCCCGCCGCGCGCGTCCGGAGCTATGCCTATCACGCCTATCCGCGCCCCAATCGCATCGGCCAGGCGATCCGCACCGAGCGCTACCGCCTCGTCCGCTGGACGCAGGAGCAGAGCGGCGCGCGCGATTACGAACTGTACGATCTCGTGGGCGATCCGCTCGAGACCCGTAATCTCGCTGCCGCCGAGCCCGAGGTCCGCGCGCGGCTCGAGGCGCTGCTCGACGCCCAGCCCAAACCCAAATCGGTCAATTTGCGCGCAATGCGGGCCCGTGCGGCCAAGCCACCTGCGGCGAACCCGTAAGGCGCTCTCCGGAAGGCCTTGCTAGCAATCCGTTTTTCTTGCCCCTGTAGAGCGACCGGCGGGTTCCGAGGGCGTCGCCTTCCGGGGCCTGGCCGGGCGGCGATTCCCTGATCGCCGTCCGGTCTTCCTTCTGTCTCGACCAGTTGCCGCTCCGCCAATCAATCTCGGCTGCGGAACGGCCGCGCGCCGCTGCCGCGATTGCCCGCGAGAAGCAGGCGATCCCGCCGCCCGACGTACCGGCACTCCACAACGCCTTGTAGCGGAAACCATGGGGCGACAGGATCATGACGACCTTTCTTCGCGCGCCCGGCGCGAGCGCAAAAAAGAGGGCGGCCGGAGCCGCCCCCAAGGTGTTGCCTCGACAAAGCGTTCAGAAATCCAGCTTCACCCCGAGCCGGAAGTAGCGGCCCATGATGTTCGGGCCCGCCCAGGACGGGTTGTACCCGTAACCGCCATAGGCCGCGTTCGGATCGAAGGGCGGCTGCGTATCGAGCAGGTTCAGCACGTTCGCATAGATGCTGAAATTGTCGCTGACCCGGTGGCTCGCGGTGAGATCGAGGTTCCAGATCGCCTTCGAGCGGCACTGCACCGGCGAGCCGTCGTCATAGGCTGCGGCACCCGCGTCGAGCGCGCTCTGGCAATCGCCCGGGACGCCGCCGAAATCGACCTGCGCAACGTCATAGCCGCTGGTGTAGTAGACGGTCGCCGACACCACCGTATCGCCCATGTCGAGCGTGTTCTGCCAGCTCGCGCGCCAGCGCGGCGAACCCGAGCAGGACGTCGTGTTGCACGGGCTGAGCGTGCCTTCATATTCCTGCGGCTCCTGCGCTTCGCCCGACAGCGGGTCCACCAGCGTCAGATGGTTCTTGTCGAGATAGGACGCCTCGAACGAAGTGACGAACTTCACCCCGTCCGCGATGTTGAAGCGCGCATTCATGCCGAGATCGACACCCTGCACAATCTGTCGATTGGCATTCAGATAGGGAGCCTGAACCGTGCCGATGTGCGGCAGGGCGTTCGGGTTTGCCTGATCCGGGTTGCCAGCAGTGACCGTGATGCCCGGGATCGTGACGACGCCATTGTTGGAGTAATATTGCCGGATCGCCGGCCCGATATCGACGACGCCGACGATCTGATCGCGCACCTTGATCCGCCACAGATCGACCGTGAAGCTGACATTGCGGATCGGCTCGAAGATCGCGCCCATGGTGATGCTTTGCGAGCGCTCCGGCCGGAGATCCCGGTTGCCGAGGTTGGTCAGGCCTACCGAGAAAGTCGACGACGCGTAGGCGTTGTTGCTATGCGCCGCGCAGAAGGCCGCGTAGGTGGCGCAGAAATTACCGCCGCCCTGTTGGACGAAGCCCGTCGTCGGCAGACCGAACGCCTCGTTGAAGCTCGGGATGCGGAAGCCCTTCGACCAGGTGCCGCGCAACGCAAGCTCGCGAACCGGCGTGAACTTGGCCCCGACCTTCGGCGAAAAGTTCGATTGGCCGGTCGAATAGGAGTCGTAGCGACCCGACAGGTTCAGCTCGAACTGTTTGACGATCGGGGCATCGATCTCGCCAAAGGCCGAAAAGACGTTGCGGCTGCCCGAGGTGCCCACGGCGTTGATGTTGTAATAGCGATCATAGGGATGCGCCTCATTCGCCGGATTGGCGCTCGGCGCATCGATCGACTCGTGACGATAGGCCGCGCCGACCGCCGTCTGCAGCGGGCCACCGGGCAGGTCGAACAGCGACTTCGATACGGTCGCGGTCGCCTGCCAGAGGTTCGACGTCGAGGTCGTGTGGCTCACCGGCGTGATATAATCGAGGATCGCCTGCGGCGTGGCAGCGGGGTTGGCGAAGTTGTACGTGCCGCGGGCAACGACATCCATCAGCCGCTGGGGGATCGGATACCCTCCCTGATCCCGTTCGAGCTTGACGCTCGAGGCGGTGAAGTCGGCGGTGTAGTTCCAGCCTTCGGCGAATGCGCCCGACAGACCGATCACGCCACGCAGCGCGCGCGCGCTCGTATCCTCGGTGGTCGGCTGGTCGGCACCGAAGAATAGCTGCGCGGTTCTGCCGGAAGCGGCAAAGGGATTATAGGGATTGAGCACGCCATTCTGCGCCGTGCATCCGGTCCCGACGCCGTTCAGGGTCCCGACGCCGGTGGGGCAGACATAGACCGGCGCGATGACGTTATAGACTTGGGCGCCGCTGCGCGGAACGGTCGGACGCTCCTGGAACGAGCGCGGGGCGCCGATCGCGCTGGTGTCGGTCTGATAATAATTGCCCTGGACGTAGAGTTGGTGATCCTCGCCTACCTGCACCGTGAAGCGCGTCGACGCCCCGAAGCGTTCGACGTCCGGCAGCAACATGCCATAGGCGCCGATCAGATTGACCTCGCAGACGCGCCCATTGGCGGGCGCCGTCGCCGATCCGCCCTGGTTTGGATCGAGCTGCGCCGGAGTGAGCTGCACCGGGTTCCAGCGGCCGCATCCGAGCGCCGGGTTCAGGAAGGAAAAGCGCCCGTCGCCAATGTTGGCACCGGCGGTGTCGACGGGGCGGACCAGCGCGACTCCGGGCATAATCGTGAGCACATTGGCGAACCCGTCGGGGCTCACGCCGTTGTTGTTGCCGTTGTGAATGCAGGCGCCATCGGCGTTGCAGATCTTGCTCCAGTCGCCCGCGTTGAACGGATAGCCGCGATCGGCTGCGTAGAGCGGATCCTGCTTCAGATATTCGCCGGCCACATAGAAGTTGAAGCCCTGATCGCTCAGATCGCCATAGCCCCAGGTCGCTTCGAGGCGGCGCTCGCCGGCGTCGCCGCGCTGCGAGATGCCGGCCGAACCATTGAGGTGCAGGCCCTTGATCTCCTTTTTGGTGATGACGTTGATCACGCCGGCGACCGCGTCGGCGCCATAGGTGGAGGACGCACCGTCGCGCAGCACCTCGATACGGTCGACGATCCCGTTGGGGATGGTGTTGAGGTCGACGAAATTGCGCTGCCCGTCGTCGGCGAGCGGATAGGGCGCCATGCGAAGTCCGTCGAAAACGCTGAGCGTCGCCTGCACGGTGAGGCCGCGCAGCGCGATCGCGTTGGCGCCGGCCGCGAAGTTGGACCCGTTGTTCCAGCCCTGCGTCATCGTACCGGCGTTGCCTGCGGAGACTCGCTGCAGCGCCTCGGCGACGGTGTTGAGGCCGCGCTCCTCGAGCGACTGGGCCGACAGCACGGTGACCGGCGACGGGGTTTCGGTGTTCGTCCGGCGGATCAGCGAGCCGGTGACGACAACGTCCTCGCCTGCGGCGCTGTCCACCGCGTCGGCAACCGGCGCCGCCGGCACGGTCTGCTCGACCTGCGTCTCCGCCGGCGGCGCGGCGTCCTGCGCCATCGCCGGTGCCGTGATCAGCAGCGCGCTGAGCGGCACCAGCGCGGACAAAGCCGTAGAGCGGCGCAGCAATTTGGCCGAGGCCCCCGTTCGTTTACTCATTTTTCTTCCCTCAATCTCCGCTCGTCCCCAGTCGCCCGGCACATCCGGGCGAAGCGGTGACGGCGGTTGCGTCAGCGTTTCGCTCGTCAGGGTCGTTGGAGGTTCGGCGGTCCGCGGCAGGGAGCCCGACGGACACCCGCTCGCGATGCCGAGAAATCATGCACCCCGCATTGCTGGGGCCGTTCTTCCGGAAAGGGCCGGACACACTTGAACCCGCAAGTCACGAGCGAGCCCGGCGCTGCACCCAATCGATCAACGCGCGCGCATGGGCCACCAACGGGCAGCCGCGACATGGGCCGCACGCCGCCGAAAACGGATTTCAGCAAAGCGCCTTAGGGGTGATCGGCATGCCTCCGCGGACGCGTTGTCGTCCCGCGCGGCAGAAGAGCCGATGATCGGTCTAGCGCGCGGCTTTGGGCGCGCGCGCGATCCATTCGGCGAGGATGTCGATCAGCGCGGGGTTGAAGGGCCTGGCGACATCGGCTTCCTCGCCGCTGCTGCGGCTGCGCCGGACATCGTCGAGCGTGCCTTCGATGCGCATGCCATGACCGGTCAGCGGGACCGAAACATATCGGGCAGTTCCCGGCCGATAGTGATTGACGACATCGGCGATCCGCCGGTGTCCGCGATCGTCGATCGCCTCGACGTCGCTCTCGCCGTAGATCGACAGCACATTCGTGCGCACGTCGCGCCATGCCGCGGCCATCCGTAGCTGCGCGAGGCCCTGCCAGTAGGCATAGTGGCGCCCATAATAATGCTCGCCGCCGTCCCAGTGCAGAAGCGCCTTGAGCTTCGCTGCGGCTTCGGGGCCTTGCGACGCGATCTGCTGCGGCGTCAGGCGTTCGACGAAAATCTGATGCAGCAGCTTGCGGGCATCTTCGCTGGCCGCCTCTCCGACGGCGGGATCCGCGCCCAGCGCGATGAAGTCCTGAATGCGGATCACATCGAACATGTAATCCTGCCAATTGTCGAAAACGGTGCCATAGACCGCAATGCCGCGGGGCGGCGTCTCGCCGGCCAGCAACGGCGCCTCGATGCCGCCCAGCGAATGACCCAACAGAAAGATGCGCTCGGGCGACACGCCATATTTCTCGACGAGCGCGCGATAGCCCGCCGCGAACCCGGCGAGCTCGGTCGCGAAATCGATATCGGCGCAAGGCTTGCCGCCACGGCTGTCGCCGACCCCGGGCTTCTCGATGCGATAGGTGGCGATCCCGCGCTTCGCGAGCCCTTCGATCAGCTGGAAATGCGACGCGTCGGCATTGGGCGTCTCGACGCTGGCGCAGGTATAGCCCTGGAGGAGAAAAAGCACCGGCCCGGCCGTCGCGCCGTTGGGCACGACGAGGATGTCGCGGAGCAAACCGCCTCCGAACGGCACTTCGCCCAAGCGAGTCCCGGCGCCCGCAAAGCGTTCGACCGGACGGGCCGGCGCAGCCGCCTCCAGGCGCTTGCGCACGCCGCCCCGCAATATCTCGACACCTACCCTGCTTCCCGCGTGCGTGGCACGAAGCGCCGTCAGCAGCGCGGATATGTCCGGCGTCTGCGTACCGTCGAGCGCGACGATGATGTCGCCAACCTTCAACGGAAAGCCGCCTTTGGCGGGCGGCGCGACGACTTCGACTCCGCCCGGAACGCCACGGACCGCGACGCCGAGCGTGGCCGATCGCGGCAGTGGATCGGCAGCGGCGTGCGGCGCAAAAAACATCACCGTGCCGGCAAGCAGGGCCAAAGCGCGCTTCTTCATTTCATCCCCTCCCCTCGACCCGGAGGCGTTCCGGACCGGATCGAGCGCGTGCCTCTCTGCCATCCTTGCCCGGTCGGCCACCAGCCCCGACCGCCGCGCGGTGCGTTATCGGACGTTGAGCGCGCGGGCGACTTCGGCAGCATATTTCGCACCCACCGGGATCAGCGTGCCGTCCTCCAGCACGACTTCCTGCACCGCCCGCCGGCCCCGTCGGATCTCGACGATCTTGCTGAGCCGTACGAAGCGTGAGCGGTGCACGCGGGCGATGCCGCATGGCAGCAGGGTATCCTCGAGATCCTTCATGGCCCGGCGCGCGATATAGTCGCGCTCGACCGTGTGGAGGATGACATATTCGCGCTGCGCCTCGACCCAGACGACCTTGTCATAGGCGACGAAGGCGGAACCCGAACGCGTCGTCACCCACATGCCGCTCGGTTCGCGAATCGTCGCGCCATGGCCCTGCGCCAGTTGCCGGAGTCGGCGGAGGCGCCGCGCGCGCTCGACGGCCATGGCGACACGGCTGAACTGCGCGGGCTTGAGGATATAGTCGACGGCCTCCACCGCATAGGCGTCGACCGCGAAGCTCTCGTCCGCCGAGACGAGCACCACCTCGGGTCCGCCCTCCTCGCGCAACGCTGCGGCGAGCTGGAGCCCGTTCTTCCGCGGCATCCGCGCGCCGAGCATCGCCAGATCGGGGTCCGAGGTGCCGATCGCGCGCTGGGCCTCCTCGCCATTGCGTGCCTCTCCCACCACCTCGATCCCCGGAATCGCGCGAAGGATGGTCTGCAACCGCTCGAGGCCGCCGAGCTCTTCGTCGGCGATGAACACGCGAAAAGGCTTCACTGCTTTCACTCCCCGCACGGCGCGGCGCCTTTGGCCGCCGCACCCCCTCTCCCTGGAAGCGGACCGTGATGCCTCGCCTCACGAAGAGGGAAAGCGCTATTCGGATCGCCGTGCGGCGTATTGTCTTCGCTTGCTGGCTGCCCGGAGAACGGGGGAAGACCTTGTCCGATCTTGCTGATTTCCAACGTTCGGCGGATGTTAAGGTCGCAGCCATCTCGCGGCTGCACTATGGGACGGGATTGATGTGCGGCGCGTGGGGGCCGCGATAGTCGCGTGAACGGGTGGTATGGCTGTCAGCTTCGTGGACATGAGGATGCATCGGGAAAGGCCGGGGGGCGTCGAAGGCCCGCGGCTCGTCCTGTCACGGCTCCCGCGCGGCGAAAGCATCATCTCGCGCGCGTCGATGTCGGTAAAGCTCGTCCTCGAGGGCGAGGAATCCTATGTTTGCGGCGGGCGCAACTATCGCCTGCGCGCGGGCGAGATGCTGCTGGTCAGCGCGAGCAACGAGACGATGATCGCGCAGATCCGCAAAGGCGACGGCGCGGGTGTCTGCGTCTATTTTTCCGAGGGCGATTTCGAGATCCCCGCCGCCGCGCACGATATCCTGCTCGACGGCCCCGTCACGCTCAGCGCAGCCGGCTCGCCGCTGGTCGAACAGATGCGCAGCGTCGGGCGCAAGGTCGCGTCCGCGCCGGACGCGGGCCCGGCCGTCGCCAACGCCGCCGTCGCCTCGGCGGGCGAATGGCTCCGCGGCTTGCTGGGCAGTCCGGCCAGCCCGTTCGCCGGCGCGACCGCAGCACGGCCGGCGACGCGCCGGGAGCTCATCCGCCGTGCCGAATTGAGCCGGGGCTATCTGCACGCGATCCAGGACCGTCACGTCCCGCTCCACGAGCTCGCGGCCTATGCCAACACCTCGCCCTTTCATCTCTCGCGGGTGTTCACGCAATTCTATGGGGTCCCGCCGGCCGCCTATCATCGCGACTTGCGACTCGACGGGATCGCGGCGCGGCTACGCACCGAAAAGCTCAACCTCTCGCGCGCGGCCGCCGATCTCGGCTATTCGGACCAGGCGGCGTTCACCAAGGCGTTCAAACGCCGCTTCGGCATGCCGCCCGGCGAATGGATGCGCGGCGCGAAGGCCGCATGAGGCTGGCGCTGCGGATCTGCCTCGCCGGCATGCTCGCTGGTAGCGGCGCCTGGGCCGCCGCACAGGCCCCGATCGGCGCGGCTCCCGAAGGCGGACTGTCGGCCGAATATCGCCAATGCATGGCGACCGGCGACGCCGCTGGCGGCGTGACGTCGGCGATGCTCGACTGCATCGGCGCCGAGACCGGGCGACAGGATGCCCGGCTGAACCTTGCCTACAAGCAGGCGATGGCCCGGCTCGATCCGGCCGGCCGCACCCGCCTGCGCCAATCGGAACGCGCCTGGCTGGTGCGCCGCGACACGCGCTGCCGCAAGGCGAGTGCGTCGGAAGGCGGCGGATCCGCCGCCGGGCTGGTCTATGCCGATTGCATATTGCAGGAAACGGCCGGACGGGCGGCATGGCTCGAGGCCTATGGCCGCTAGGCCGTGAGGGTCACCAGAACGGCCGGCGATCGCCGATCCACAGGCTCGTCGAATCGCGCTCGTCGGGCGGCACGCGCAGCTTCAGGCCCCAGCCGCGCACCGTCTCGATGGGATTTTCGCCACCCACCGCGCGGAATTTGGCCCGGATGCGATAGACGATGACGTCGCGGATCGACGCGCTCGACGCGCCGCCGCGCAAAACCTGATCGACCTCGGCCCAGGTCGCGCGCCCACGCCGGACCAGCAGAAGCATCAGCGCGGCCTCCAGCGGAGACAGCCGCAGCGGCGCGCGGCCGAGCCACAATTGGAGCGGTTCGAAGTCGACCGTCAGCGCGCCGCGACGCAGCACCGCCGACCGCGGCGGTTTGATCGGGGAGAAAGGCGTGGCGATGTTCATCTGCTGGCTCGTGGAGGGGGCCGCTTCCGATTCAGCGCCGATCATATTCGCGCGTAACCCCATCGGCGGTGAGCTTGAGCGTGTTGCCGCTGACCGTGAAGGCAAAGTCCTCGGCCGTCGCCCAGTTGCGCGTCTCCTTGACGGCGCTGCTGTTGCAGCTGTCCTCGATCCGACGGACGCTCGCGGTCGGCAGGAAGCGGATCCTGCCGCCCGCCACCTGCACCGTGCCCTTCTTCCAGAACATGATCCGGTTGGTGCACATCGAGCCGGTCTGCAGATAGCCGGTCTGGACGAAGCCGCCGTTGCCGGTGAAACGCAGCGCGCCGCCCGATCCGTTCGGCGTGACGAAGCGATTGGTAGCGGGGTTATACTGGTCGACCGTGGAGGCGCTTCCCCAGCGCCAGTCGCCGCTCAGCCGCGCGTCGAAGCTGCCCTGCGCCGCGGACCGGCCCGCCTGAGTCAGGACGGCGCCGGCGCCGATCGCAGCCAGCACCGCAAATCCCGTGAACATCTTCCGCATGATGATCTTCCGCCTCATCGAGTCTCCGGGCCCTGTCGTTGCCGGCCCGCTCTGGAACGGCCCGAAGCTAGCGCCGGCCGGGCGGAAGCTATTGTGCGGCTTTGCTGAAATGCGCGCTGCGCCGCGATGCGGCTTCCTTCCGCGATCGCGCTGAAGCAAAGCGGCGGCGATGGCGCATCCGCCGCGCCCGGAGAGACCCGATGATCCTCGTGACCGGCACGATACGCCTCCCCTCCGCCAATCTCGCACAGGCACTTCCCGTCATGCGGCAAATGATCGAGCAGAGCCGCGCCGAGGACGGGTGCATCGACTATTCCTATGCGCGCGACCTGATCGACCCCGATCTGATCCGCGTGACCGAGATGTGGCGCAGCAGGGAAGCGCTCGAGGCGCATTTCGGCGCTCCGCACCTCGCGCACTGGCGGCAGAGCTGGACTGCGCTCGGTATCACCGATCGCAACCTCGTGCTGCACGAAGTCCACGCCTCGCGCCCGACCTGACGATCGGCGCGCCTGGTCTCAGCGCACCGCCTGCATCCGCGCCACCACGGCATTCCAGTCGGTCATGAACGTTGCCGCATAGATCCGCCCGACATTGTCCGTGGGACGCGCCACGCGGCGGGCCAGCTCCGACGCGCCGTTGCCGGTTCGCAATTGCACGTCGAGGAACTGCAATTGCGTGGCCGGAACCTTGGCATCCAGCAAATGCGGATTGGGCCCCCGCGCGATGCGGCCGCTCACCGGCACGACCTCGTCGATCGCCAGCGGCCGGCCATTGGCGATGACGTACACGGCATCGGCATTGCCCACGCGCCGCAGCCGCGAGCCGTAGCAGACCCCGCGCTCGCCGGGATCGCGATCCCTTGCCGGCTCGGTGTTGAACAGCACGTTGATGTTGGTGCCCTCGCCCGGCGTGAAATAGCCGCCGTCGCGCTGGAACGTCGCCGGATCCTCGAGATGGATCGGATAAGCCATCAGCGTGAGATTGGCCTCGATCAGGCCCGAGCTCGCGCGCCGCATGTTGATCGTGGGAATGATGCTGACGCCGTGCAATTCGCGGAGCGACGGCTGCGCCATCAACGCGTCGAGTACCACTCCCAGCTTGCGCGAGATGAGATCGGCGTCGGCTTTGAAAATGTTCGACCGGGGCGCGACGAAGGTCCGCGCGGTGGTTCGGCGCAGGCCCGGCGCGCGCGCCGAGGCATCGGCATCGGGAAGCACCGTGCCTGCCGGATGGCGCTTCCAGAATTCGACGACATACCCGCCCTTGAAGACATCGCCGTTCGCCAGAGTGCAGGTTGATTGCGCAATCGCCGGCGGCGCGAGCGGGACGGCAAGCAGAATGATCGATGCAAATGCGCGCAGCATGGGGCCTCCGGCACCTTGGATAGACGGGTAGCGCGCGCGGATATTGTCGCGGGTTGCGCGCCTCGTGCCGGAGAGCAGCGCGCGGGCTCGATCTATCGTGGGAAAGCTGCGGATCTATCCGTGGCGGCTGGTGGAGCTGAGGGGAATCGAACCCCTGACCTCTGCAGTGCGATTGCAGCGCTCTCCCATCTGAGCTACAGCCCCGCCGCCGGTCCCCGGTCGCCCGGGAGGCGCACCCCTTAGCGGCCCGCGATCCACGATGCAACCGGGTTGCGCGACGCGCGACGGAACGCTCTCGCGACGGGCCGAAAAAGGCCGCGAATCCGGCAAGATGCCGGAACCTTCCGCCCTTCTCGCACGCTGAATCGATCATCGGCGCAGCGGCATCCGCGCATGCGGTACGCCGCCGACCAGTGACCAGGAGAGAGGTGCGATGGACGACCGCAACAGCCGTTATGGGCGGCGCGATTTCTATGGCCAGAGCGGCCCGCAGGATTATGCCGAGGACTACGGCTCGGGCCGCGACTATACCTATTCGAGCGCGCGCGATTACGCCGCGGCCGGCGAGCTCGGCCCTGGCCGACGCGAGCGCCACTATGACGAGCGCAGCTGGCGCGACACGCAGGCCCGCGGCGGGTATCGCGACGGCGGAGGCGCGGATTATTACCGCAGCGAACCCACCCGCCAGCGCCGTTTCGGCGGCGAACGCGACTATGGCCGCGGCCGGGAGCAGACGCGTCCCGGTTATGACGAGGATCGCGGTTTTCTCGATCGCGCGGGCGATGAGATCCGCGCGTGGTTCGGCGACGAGGAGGCCGAGCGCCGCCGCGAAATGGACCAGCGCTACGACGACCGGGTCGGACGGAGCGAGCGCGCGCGGGATGCCGCGGGCGACGGCCATTATCACGCGTGGCGCCGTCAGCGCATCGCCGAGCTCGATCGCGACTATGACGAATATCGCCGCGAGAATTCGCAGCGCTTCGACAACGAGTTCACCAGCTGGCGCAGCGAACGCCAAGGGCAGCGCGATTCGCTGCACCGCGTGAACGAACATATGGAAGTGGTCGGATCGGACGGCAGCCATGTCGGCACGGTCGACAAGGTCCGCGGCGATCGCATCCTGCTGACGAAGAGCGACGGCGACGCCGGTGGGCATCACCATTCGATCCCCTCGCGCTGGATCCAGTCGGTCGACGACAAGGTGACGTTGCGCAAAAGCGCCGCGGAGGCGCAGGCGCATTGGCGCGACGAGGAGCGTTCGGGAGCGCTGTTCGGCGAGAACGATCGCCGCGAGGACCGCGAGGACTGGTCGAGCGAGCGTAATCTCAACCGCAGCTTCTCGGGCACCTATTGAGCCAGGATAGCACGCAGAGAAGGTGAGCAGACTGGGCCCGGGGATCGATCCCCGGGCCCTATTTTGTTCAGCCGGCGAGAAAGGCGTTCAGCGCCGCTGCGAACTGATCCGGCTGATCGAGCATCACGAAGTGCGCTGCCTCGCCGATACCCGCATAAGTGACGTTCGGGATCGCGGTGTATTGGCCGCGGAAGAAAGCGTCGGCGCGATCCTTCAGCGGATATCGGCTGTTCCACGCATAGACGATGGTCGTCGGCGCGCGGACCGCCTTGAGCTCGGCCCGCATGTCGGTGGTCAGATCCTCGTACAGCGCCAACGCAGTGACGCGCGGATCGGCCGCCATCGCCCATTCGGTCGCCTTTGCGCGGCTTTCAGGCTTGAGCGTCAGCGACGCGACATTGGCCTCGGCGGCCGCCTTGCTCGGCGGCTTGCCATAGCTGGCGGTCACTGTGTCGCGCATTTGCGCAGCACGGGGCTCGACCATCGCCATGGTCATTTCGGTTCCGGGGGGCGCCATCAGCACCGCGAACCATGGCAGCGCGTCGACCACCATCAGCCGCCCGACGCTTGCCGGCTGGCGCGCGGCGAGCATCAGCCCGACCAGCCCGCCCATCGAATGCCCCACCACTGCCGGGGCGTTGAGCTTCTGCTGTGCGATCAGTGCGGTCAGGTCGGCGACGATGCCGTTCAGCACGCCCGGTTTGAGATTGGCGCGCGGATCGTCGCCGGCAAAGCCGTTGACCTGGACCAGATAGACGCTGTGGGTTTTCGCGAGCTCGGGCGCGACTCCGTCCCATACTGCGCGCGGGCTGGAGAGGCCCGGGATCAGGATCACGGGGCTACCCTTGCCGATCACTTCGACCGAGATGTGCTCCATCTGGATTCGGTTGGCCGGGGCGACCGTGGCGTGCGCAGGCTGCGGGCCGAGGATGGCGGGGATGCTGGCGGTGGCGGCGAGGGCGAAGAGGATGCGAGCGATCATTGGTCGTCCTTTGCTGGGTTCTGGAAGATTTCCTCGATCGCGAGCCCGAACAGGTCGGCGATCTTGAAGGCGAGCGGGAGCGAGGGATCGTAGCGCCCGGTCTCGATGGCGTTGACGCTCTGGCGCGATACTTCGAGCCGTTCGGCGAGATCCTGCTGGCTCCACGCCCGTTCGGCGCGGAGCACGCGAAGACGATTCTTCATTCGCCCCCTCCCGCGGCGCGGTCGCGCAGGCCGAGGACGCACTGGGCGAGCCCCCAGGATGCACACCACAAGGGAAAGGCCCACATCGGCAATTCGGCGCTGGCGGGGACCGCGCCGCCATTGACGAGGAACGCATAGATCGTGGTCGCGGCGAGCAGCACGCCGGTGCCGAACAACATGCAGCTGGCGATCCGCTGGCGAAGGAACTCGTCGGTCTCCTCGAGCAGGTACAGCCCCATGACCGCGATCACTGCGACGACCGGAAGGGCGGGCAGAACCGACAGCACGACCAGCGCGAGTCCGGTCGGTTGCCACGTCTTGATCGCCCAGACGCAGGCGAACAGCACCGCCACATAGGCGATCATCGTCGGGAAAAAACGCCGCGTGTACCGGCGGCCGGCGGGTGTAGCCATTTTCACGTGTCAAGCTCCCTTTCGAATCAGTAAAGTGAGCTTTACGCATGCCAAGACGATATGTCAACTTTCATTTACATAACGACAAATCTACGCGTCATTGAGACAACCATGTTTGTCAAAGGGTGCGGTGCGCCGGCCTCTGCGCCCAATCCGCCGGTAGCCGTGGCGGCGAAGTACGCCTAAGGCGCGCGCATGAACCCGTTTGAACTCTATGGCCGCCTGATCGCATGGGTCGGCGACGGCACCGGTGCTCCCGATACCGTGCTCCACATCCATGCCGGAATGGCGGTTCTGCTCTTCGTGCGCGTCGTCACGGGCCGGTCGCTGGCGACACCCTGGCCGCTGCTCGCCGTCTATGTTGCCGAGTTCGTCAACGAAGTGCTCGACCGCATCAACCATGGGCAATGGATGTCGGATACGACCAGCGACGTCCTGAACACCGTGTTCTGGCCGACGGTGTTGTTCATCGGACTGCGGATTCGCCGCGCACGGATCGAGCATCCTGCGCCGGTGGCTGCGACGACGCAGGTGACACAGCTTGCGCACTCGCCGCCCCCTGCGGAGCAGAGCTAGTCAGCATTTGTGGCCGGAAGGCCGCGTGCTTTCCGTAGTGACAGCTTCCGGCCACGTACTGGCTCGCGAAGAGGGATCCAAGCAAGCCAGCGCAAACTGTCATGTCCCCGGGCTTCGGCGCAAGCCCCTTTTGCCCGGTCCCGTGCTCAGCGCCGGCCGAGCTGCGCGACCATGGTCTGGGCGAGCAGGCTAAGCGTGTCGTCGCGGGCCCCCATCACGACGATGCGGTCGCCCGGTCGCGCCTGCGCGACGAGATGCGCCGCCGCCGCATCGCGATCGGGGATGTGGAGCGCATGCGCGCCGGTGGCAGCGACATCGGCGATGATGTCCGCGCTGGTCACTTCGCGCGCGACGGTTCCGCCCTGATAGACCGGATCGGGCAGGACGAGCAGATCGTCGCCGCGCAGCTTCGACGCGAACATCGCGACCAGCTCGCTCCGCATCACCTTGAGCGGACCATAGCCGTGCGGCTGGAACAACAGCAACAGCCGGCCCGGAAAGGCGTGTAGCGTGTCGAGCGTCGCGGCGATCTTGTCGGGATTGTGCCCGAAATCGTCGATCACTGCGACGTCGTTCGCCTCGCCGACCAGCTCGAAGCGCCGCCGGAGCCCGGTGAAGCCCTGTATCGCGCGGACGGCCTCGCCCAGATCGATGCCGGCCGAGGCCACGGCCGCCAACGCCGCGAGCGCGTTCGAGACATTGTGCCGCCCAGGCACCTGCAGCGTGACCGGGATCGAGGCCCGATCCTTGCGCGCGAGCTCGAACGAGATGCCGAAGCGTTGCTCGTTGAGATTGATCGCGGTGAGATCGGCCGGGCGATCGATCGCGAAGCTGGTGAGCCGTTCGGGCGGAACCGTCATCGCCAGCGCCGCGCCCTCGCCATTGTCGAGATTGATCACTGCGTGCGCCGCCTTGGCGACGAAGGCGCCAAACAATTCGATCAGCTTCTCCATCGGCATGTGATCGAGGCTGACATTGTTGAGCACCGCGATCCTGGGCCAATAGAGCGCGATCGAGCCGTCGCTCTCGTCGACTTCGCTCACATAGGCGTCGCCCGCGCCGACCAGCGCGCTCGCGAAGGGCGCGTCCGCCGAGGCGAAGTTCTTCATCACCGCGCCGTTCATCACCGTCGGGTCGCGTCCGCAGGCATGGAGGATCCAGCCGATCATGCCGGTGACGGTCGATTTGCCGCTGGTCCCTGCCACGCCGATCGAGAGGGCAGCGGCATTGAACAGCTTTGCGTTCAATTCGGCGCGCGTCATCCGTTCGTTGCCGAGCGCGGCGGCGCGGACCATGTCGGGAACGCTGGCCTCGATCGCCGCCGAAGCGACGACGATCGCCTCGGACGAGGTGATCCCGCTCCCGTCCTGCGGGAAGAGCGCGACGCCGCGGCGCGCGAGATCGTCGAACTTGGCGGGAAGCCGGCCGGCGTCGAGGCTGCGGTCCGATCCCGCCACGGTCGCGCCCTGCCCGGCGAGGATCATCGCCAGCGGCATCATTCCCGATCCACCGATGCCGACGAAGAAGTAGGGTTTGCCATGCTGCATGGCCGGGCTATCGGCGGTTTGAAGCGAAGGGGCAAGGCATGCGCATCGGAGTCGTCGCACCAGCAAGACCGGTCACCCGCGAGAGCTCGCTGCGGATGGCGGCGTTCATGGCGCTCACCTATCCGGGCCACGACATCGTGTTCCATCCGCAATGCTATTTCGAGGCGGGCCATTTCGCCGGCACCGACGAACAGCGCGCCGCGGCCTTTCTGGAGTTCGCCAACGATCCCGCCTTCGACGCGATCTGGTTCGCGCGCGGCGGCTATGGCTCGAACCGCATCCTCGACACGGTGATGCCGCAGCTCAACGCCGCCGCCGCGCGCAAGACGTATCTCGGCTTCTCCGACATGGGGTTCCTGCTCGGCGCGCTCTATGCCCGGCGGATCGGCCACCCCGTCCATGCCTCGATGGCGAGCAGCATCGGCAAGAACGATACCGGCGAAGCGGCGGGCTGGGCGTTGGGCTGGCTGATCGACAAGGATCGCCGCGCACTCGAGCCGAGCCTTGCCGACGGACGCCCCGCCGCGGCATTCAACCTCGCGATCCTGACCACGATGATCGGCACGCCGTGGCTGCCCGATCTCACCGATCACGTGCTGATGATCGAGGAAGTCGACGAACCGCTCTACCGGATCGATCGCATGCTGTTCCAGATGGCGCACGCTACCCAGCTCAAGGGCATCGCCGGAGTGCGGCTCGGCGCGGTGTCTGCGGTCGTCGACAATGGCAACGACTTCGGCGAGACGATCGAGCAGATCATCGTCCGCTGGTGCCGCGACATGAAAGTGCCCTATCTCGGCCGCGCCGAGATCGGGCATGTCGAACTCAACCGGGTGGTGCCGTTCGGGGTGGCCTAGCTCATAATCCTCCCCCGGGAGCCGGGGGAGGATTTATCAGCGGAGCGCCCCGTTCTGGACCGGCACGCCGAAATCAGGCGCCCCGTCGGCGCGATACCGCACCAGCTGGACCCGCGCGTGCCGGTTGGGGTCGAACAGCGGATCGCCCTTGATCTCGCGATAGTCGCGGCCATGATAGACCAGCAGGTCGCGGCCTTTCTCGTCCACCACGAAGCTGTTGTGTCCAGGCCCGAACACCTTGTTCGCCTCCGAGGTCGCGAACACCGGCACCGGCGACTTCACCCAGGACTTCGGGTCCATGATGTCGGCATCCGCATCCGCAGTGAGCATCCCCATGCAATAGCGCGCATCGGTGGCGCTCGCCGAATAAGTGAGGAACAGCTTGCCGTTCCGCGCGAGCAGCGCCGGCCCTTCGGCGACCTTGAACCCCTGCACTTCCCAGTCGAGCGTCGGCACGGTCAGCCGCGCAGGGGGTGCAGCGAGCGTCGTCGGCGTCCTGAGCGGCGCGAGATAGAGATTGCTGTTGGTCGCGATCCCCGGCTCGTGCTGCGCCCAGCAGATATAGCGCACGCCCTTGTGCTCGAAGATCGTGCTGTCGAGGGTGAAACTGTCCCAGGGCGTCTCGAGCTGGCCGAGCAGCGACCAGTCCGCGGTCAGCGGGTCGTCGCCGCGGCCTTCGAGAACATAGGTGCGGATATGGAACTTGTCGTCGCCATCGCCTGCCGCGAAATAGAAGTGCCACTTGCCGTCGAAATGATGGATCTCGGGCGCCCAGATATAGCCCGCCATCTTACCGCTCGCCGGGCGGCGCCAGATCACCGTCTCGGGCGCATCCTTGAGGCCCGCGATCGTCTTCGCGCGGCGCAGCACGATCCGGTCATATTCGGGCACCGATGCGGTGAAGTAGAAATCGTCGCCGTACCGCAGGATCTGCGGGTCGGCGCGCTGGAGCACGAGCGGGTTCTGGATCTTCGCCTCCTTTGCCTGCGCGGCACCGGGAAGCGCCGCGCCGATCGCGAGCGCCGCGCCGCCCGCGATCAGCTCGCGGCGGTTGATGGTCTGGTTCAGCATGTCTCGCCTCAACCCGATCAGGGCGTCGCACGCAAGCCCAATCATCAGACTATTCATCGAGTCCCGACCCGAAAACATGGCTGATGACGTGTGCCTTGCCTATATCGCGCCTGCGCGGGCATAAGCCGCGCTCCCAAACCTTTGTTGAAAGAGCTCCCGTGTCCGAGATGTTCCGCATTACGCTGCCCGACGGTTCCGTCCGTGAGGTAGCCCCGGGGACTACCCCGGCGGACATCGCCGCGGCGATCGGTCCGGGTCTGGCCAAGGCTGCGCTCGCCGCGCGGGTCGACGGCGAGCTGCGCGATATCGGGCGGCCGTTCGAGGGCGATTCGCAGCTCGCATTGGTCACCGCCAGGAACGAGGCCGACGCGCTCGAACTGGTGCGCCACGATTATGCGCACATTCTCGCCGAGGCAGTGCAGAACCTCTTCCCCGGCACGCAGATCACCTTCGGGCCGGCGACCGACGACGGCTTCTATTACGACTTCGCGCCGAAGGACCGGCCCTTCACCGAGGAGGACCTGCCGGCGATCGAGGCCGAGATGCGCAAGATCATCGCCGCGGACGCGCCCCTCATCCGCGAGGTCTGGTCGCGCGCGCAGCTGATCGAGCGCTGGACGAAGCAGGGCGAGACCTTCAAGGCCGAATGGGCGCAGGAGCTCCCCGAGGGTGAGGAACTGACCGTCTACCGCGCCGGCAAGGGCGACGACGCGTGGCTCGACATGTGCCGCGGTCCGCACCTCGCCTCCACCGGCAAGGTCGATCCCAGCGCCTTCAAGCTGACCCGCGTGTCGGGCGCCTATTGGCGCGGCGACCAGAAGAACGCGATGCTCAGCCGCATCTACGGCACCGGCTGGCTCAACAAGAAGCAACTCGACGAGCATCTGATGCGGCTCGAGGAGGCGGCCAAGCGCGACCACCGCAAGCTCGGCGCGGAGATGGACCTGTTCCACCTCCAGCAGGAGGCGCACGGCTCGGTGTTCTGGCACCCGCACGGCTTCACCATCTGGCGCCAGCTCGAAGCCTATATGCGCCGCGCGATCGACGATGCGGGCTATCAGGAAGTGAAGACCCCGCAGGTGATGGACGCGCGCCAATGGGAGCAGTCCGGCCATTGGGGCAAGTATCGCGAGAACATGTTCGTCATCCCCGACGAGGTGCCGAACGTCGAGGATGAAGGCCCGATCGTCTCGGACGCCGCCGAATGGATGGCGCTTAAGCCGATGAACTGCCCGGCGCACGTGCTGATCTTCCGTCAGGGGATCAAATCGTACCGCGACCTGCCGCTGCGCCTCTACGAGAATGGCTGCTGCCATCGCAACGAGCCGCACGGCGCGCTGCACGGCCTCATGCGCGTCCGCCAGTTCACCCAGGACGACGCGCACATCTTCTGCCGCGAGGACCAGATCGTCGACGAGGTGCAGGCCTTCTGCAAGCTCGCCGACCGCATCTATCGCGACTTCGGCTTCACCTACTCGATCAAGCTGGCGCTCCGCCCCGACAAGCGTTTCGGCACCGAGGAGATGTGGGACCAGGCCGAGGCCGAGCTGCGCGATGCAGTGGTTCGCGCCGGGCTGGCGACCGAGGAATATGGCTGGGAAGAGCTGCCCGGCGAAGGCGCTTTCTACGCGCCCAAGCTCGAATGGCATCTGACCGACGCGATCGGCCGCACCTGGCAGGTCGGCACGATCCAGTCGGACCGGGTGCTGCCCGAGCGCCTCGACGCGTCCTACGTCGGCGAGGATGGCGAGCGCCACCGCCCGGTGATGCTCCACCGCGCGATCTTCGGCTCGTACGAACGCTTCATCGGCATCCTGATCGAGCATTTCGCCGGCAAGCTCCCGGTGTGGCTCGCGCCGACCCAGGCCGTGGTCGCGACGATCGTCTCGGACGCCGATGAATACGCGCTGCAGGTGACCGAGAAGCTGCGTGCGGCGGGCATCCGCGTCGAGACCGATCTGCGCAACGAGAAGATCAACTACAAGGTACGCGAGCATTCGGTGGCGAAGGTCCCCAATCTGCTCGTCGTCGGCAAGCGCGAGGCCGAGGAAGGCACCGTCGCGCTGCGCGTACTGGGCTCGCAGGGCCAGCAGATGCTGACGCTGGACGAGGTCGTGGCCAAGCTGATCGAAGAGGCGACCGCGCCGGATTTGCGATGAATTGATTCCCCTCCCTTCAAGGGAGGGGTCAGGGGCGGGTAGAAAAGGTCGGGCTCGCTGCCCGGCCTTTTCTTTTGTCGCGAGCATCTCGATGGGCTCGCCTTCGGCTCGCACCCACCCCCCTGCCCCTCCCTTGCAGGGAGGGGAGCTGGATCAGAACGCCGCGCTCACCGAGAAAACGACCTGGCTCCCGGCGATGCTCGACCCATCCTTGGTCGAGGAGAAGTTGGGCAGCAGATAGGCCGACTCGCGCTCGCTGATGTCGGTATCGGTATAGGCGACGCCGAGCGTCAGCGGTGTGCCGGGGATCGCGACATCCGCTCCGAGCATCCAGTCGAGATATTCGCCGGTCGGCGAGAGGCTGGTGCCGTTGGGGCCGAGCCCGGGATTGCCGTTCGAATAGCCGATATGCCCCTTGAGCGTCACCGGCGTGCCCTTCACTCCCGCCGAGAGATCGCCCCAGAGATAGAGATTGTCCTCGGACTGGCCGTTGCTCTCGGGCGTCGCGGAGAAATTGCCGAGCGCTTCCTGCTTCGGCGCATAGGCGATGCCGACCAGACCGCTGAGCGGGCCGAGCGAGCCGCTCAATTTGACATAGGGCTCGGCGAAATCGGTGTTCTGGAAGCCGCCCGGATACATGTACCAGGTCAGGCCGACATCGAGCGCGGCGCCGTCGCCGAGCGGGAGCTTGTATCCGGCGTAGAGATCGAGCTCCATATTGGCCCCGCCGAACGTGCCCCAGCCGGCGAGGTTCGACGCCCAGGTGCCGGCGTAGAGGCCGCTCTCATGGCTGACGGTAAGGCCGCCCTGGACTGCCATTTCCTTGTCGGTCTGCGAGACTCCGCGGAAGCGATAGTCGGAGACCAGCGCAACGCTGCCCGAGACGGTGACGGCCTTGGGCGGCTCTTCCTGTGCGAAGGCCGGGGTGGCCGAGCCGAGCAGGACGGCAAGCGCGAGACGTGTTTTCATTGGGACTCCCCCTCTTGTTTTGGGTGGTGGTCCCCTGCGGGCTGGTGCAGGCCGGCCTCTGGGCGTGCAGGCTCCGTGTCCAGCGCCGTACGAGGTATCGGAAGAAATGCGGCGCGTGTGTAAGGAAGTGTTGCTGCGGCGCACCAGGGAAGGGTCGACATGAAAATCCGCAAGGGACGGCCCGAGGACGTGCCGCGCGCGTTCGCGATCTGGCGCGCCGCGGTCGATGCCACGCACGGCTTCCTGACGCCCGCGGACCGCGCCGAGATCGACGCGATGGTGGCGCAGGATTTCCTGCCGCATGTCGAACTCTGGCTCGCGGTCGACACCGAGGACCGACCGCAGGGCTTCCTCGTCATGGACGGCGAGATGATCGATGCGCTGTTCGTCGACCCCGCGGTGCATGGCCGCGGCATCGGCACGACGCTGCTCAAGCATGCGCTGTCGCTGGCGCCCAATGCCGTGGTCGACGCCAGCGAGCAGGCGACCAATGCGCTGCCCTTCTACGAGGCCCGCGGCTTCGTCCGCACCGGACGCTCGCCCAACGATCCACAGGGCCGGCCCTATCCGATCGTGCATCTGCGATACGTGGGCAGCTAATCCTCCCCCGCGCAGCGGGGGAGGTGGCAGGCGCAGCCTGACGGAGGGGGCACCTCCGCAAAGGCGTCGCTCGCGGAGATGCCCCCTCCACCAGCTTCGCTGGTCCCCCTCCCCCGCTGCGCGAGGGAGGATTTAGCTAGCCCGCTTGCACAAATCCGCGCGGGCCCCGATATCGGCACTGTGGCGGCCGGGCATCGGCGCGCCACAAATCGGTGATTCGCGCGTTCTTCCCCTGTTCGGGATGGCGCGCGCGCGTTATCCTGCCGCAGCAACCAGTGTGATCAACTACCACAGGAGCAGTCCTTATACGTCCTCCCATGTCCCGGCGCCCTCTGGCACCTCCGCCGATGAACGGCCCGCGCTTCAATGAATTCATTCAATCGCCCAAGGTGCGGGTGATCGATCATGAGGGTGAGAATCTCGGCGTGATGTTCACGCGCGAGGCGATGGAGCAGGCGCGCGAGGTCGGTCTCGACCTCGTCGAAGTGTCGCCCAACGCCGATCCGCCCGTCGCCAAGTTCCTCGACGTCGGCAAGTTCAAGTACGAGGCCCAGAAAAAGGCCAACCAGGCCCGGAAGACCCAGAAGACGCAGGAGATCAAGGAGATCAAGATGCGTCCGAACATCGACGATCATGATTATGATACGAAGATGAAGGCGATCCACAAGTTCCTCGGCGAAGGCGACAAGGTGAAGATCACCCTGCGCTTCCGCGGCCGCGAGCTTTCGCACGGCCAGCTCGGCATGAACCTGCTCAAGCGCGTGCAGGACGATACGGCGGAAATCGCCAAGATCGAAAGCTATCCGCGCATGGAAGGTCGCCAGATGCTGATGGTGATCTCGCCCAAATGAAGTCGATGCGAGGGCTGTTCTGCGCGGCCCTCGCCGCCCTTCCCTCGGTCGCCGCCGCGCAGACCGAGCATTCCCCGCCCATCACCGCCGGCGCCGACGAGAAGCTCGTGCGCCCCGCGGGCTATGTGCAGGTCTGGGCCGACGAGTTCGACCGCCCCGGCCTGCCCGACCCGAAGCGATGGGCGTACGACACCAGCCGCAACAAGGAAGGCTGGTACAATGACGAGCTGCAATATTACGCGGCCGACCGGTCCGAGAATGTCCGCGTCGCCGACGGCAAGCTGATCCTCGAGGCGCGCAAGGAGCGGCTGGCCGACAAGCCCGATTTCGGCGGGCAGGACTATGCCTCGGGCAAGCTCGTCACCCGCGGCCGCGGCGACTGGAAATATGGCTTTATCGAGGTGCGCGCGAAGCTCGCCTGCGGACGCGGCGTGTGGCCGGCGATCTGGATGCTCGCCTCCGACGGCAAGAGCGGCTGGCCAGCGATGGGCGAGATCGACATCATGGAGCATGTCGGCTGGGACCCCGGCCGCGTCCACGGCACCGTCCACACCAAGGGCTACAACCATGTCGCCAAGACCCAGAAGGGGTCGAACGTCATGCTGCCCGACGCGTGCACCGCGTTCCACACCTATCAGCTCGACTGGAACGAAGACCGCATCCTGATCGGCGTCGACGGCCATGCCTATATGCGCTTCGACAACGACCATAAGGGCGATCCCGCGACCTGGCCCTTCGCCAGCCCGCAATATCTGATCCTCAACGTCGCGATCGGCGGCTGGGGCGGCCAGAAGGGCATCGACCCCGCGGCATTCCCCGCGCGGATGGAAGTCGATTATGTGCGGGTGTGGCAGAAGCGCTAGCGCCTGCGCGACCATTGCCAGCGTAGGAAGCTTGCGCGGGCATCTTGTAGGGATTCGCCGGTCTAGAGTCGCAAGAGTCGCGCAAGAACGACTCTAAAATTGCGCAAGCGGGAAATATCCTTGCGTGGGGCGGTAGGAGAATTCGACCGGGTCAAAGAGCGCGGACGGCAGTACCGAAGCCGGCGCGAGGGGAGCAGGCGAAATCCTACATTGCAAGGGCGGCTATGGCTCCACGTCGGGGTTCGGGGCCCACGGCATCACCCCATAGATGGCGCGCGAAAAATCGATCCCGATGGTGGACACGTCGCCGTGGCAATAGCCTTCGATCATCGAGAGGCGGCCGTCTTTCAGGAAAACGATGAAGCCCATGCCGTGCTCGATCCCGACGACATTTCCATAGGCCCCGCTCAGCGGTGATTTCTCGGTCAATAGCGGCGCGTCCGTTGCGACCAGGAGATCCGAGAAGAAGCCGGAGCCGCTATTCTCAAAGCCGATGACCCGGGCAGATGCTATCTGCCGCCGGAACGCCTCGGCGGAGGCCGGATAGTCCGTCGCCGTGATTTCGAGAATCTCGCGCTCGATGGGCCAAAGCGGACGCATCGGCGATCTGTAGCGCGCCCGCCGCGCGGCCGGAATGGGCTCGCCGGCAGATGCTGTTGCTTCCCGTCATCCCGGCCTTGTGCCGGGAGGCAGGCGAGTCCGCCGCTCCGCGACGCCCCTCCACCAGCCTGCGGCTGGTCCCCCTCCCCGAGCGAGCTTGGGGAGGAATGTGCTCCGCCCTCAAGCCGCCGGCGGTTCCCACAATTCGATCGGATTGCCCTCGGGATCGTGGATGCGGGCGAAGCGGCCGGTTTCGGGCGTGTCCCATTCGTCCTTGGTGGTGATCGCGATGCCCAGCGCGTTGAGCTGCTCGAGCAGCCCGTCGAGATCGCGGACGCGCAGGTTGAGCATCATCTGCTTGTCGGCGGCGAAATAGTCGGTGGTCGCCTTGAACGGCGCGAACACCACCGGGCCGGGCTCCGGATACCAGAACCATTCGCTCGATTCGCCATTCTCGTCCTTGCCGCAGCCGCCGCCGACGCCGAGCGTCTCGCGATACCAGGCAGCGAGCCCTTCGGGATCCTGCGCGCGGAAGAAGAAGCCGCCTATTCCGATCACCGGCATGTACGATCCCCCTTTTCAGGCGGCCTGGGCGATGTCCTGTCCCGAGGCCGCTTCGAGCAGACGGCGCTCGATCGTCTTCAATCGCGCCGGGCTTTCGATCTTATCACCGATCAGATCGGTCAGGTAGAAGGTGTCGACCGCGCGCTCGCCATAGGTGGCGACATGCGCCGAATGGATCGTAACCTTCGACTGGAACAGCGCATAGGCGAGATGGCAGAGCAAGGCGGGGCGGTCGCGCGCGTTGATCTCGATCACGGTGAAGCGGTTCGACGCCTTGTTGTCGATCAGCACATTGGGCTCGATCGGGAAGGCGTCGGCGCGCAGCCGCGGCAAAGGCCGCGTCTTGAGCCGCTCCTGCAGCTTCGCGCGGTTGGCGAGCGCGTCGGCGATGCTCGCCTTGATCCGGTTGAGCCGCGCCTCCTCGTCGAACGGCCGGCCGAGCGGGTCCTGGACGAGGAAATTGTCGAGCGCCATGCCGTCGCGCGTGGTGTGGATGCGCGCGTCGATGATGTTGCCGCCGGCGACATGGATCGCGCCCGCGATGCGGTAGAACAACCCCGGATGGTCCGCGGCATAGACCGTCACCAGCGTCGCGCCGCGATCGGGATAGACCTGCGCCTCGATCGACAGCTGCGAATCTCCCGCCGCATCGATCTGGCGCGCGTTGCGCTCGAGCACGTCGATGGGCTCGGCGATCCAATAGGGCTCGGTGAACTTCTTCCTGAGCGCCGTCATGCGCGCCTCGCTCCAGCCGAGCGTCTCGGCCAGCGCCGCCTGCTTGGCCGCGACGCGCTCGCTCCGGCCCTTTTGCTTGTGCCCGAGCCGCAGCACTTCCTCGGCCGAATCGAACAAATTGGTGAGCAGCTGGCGCTTCCAGCTGTTCCACACCCCGGGCCCCACCGCGCGGATGTCGACGATCGTCAGGATCAGCAGCATGCGCAGCCGCTCGGGGCTCTGCACCTGCTCGGCGAAGTCGAGGATCGTCTTGAAGTCGCTGAGGTCGCGCTTGAACGCGGTGGCCGCCATGAGCAGGTGCCAGCGCACCAGCCAGGCCACCGTCTCGGTCTCGGCCGGCGAGAGGCCGAGGCGCGGGCAGAGCCGCTCGGCGACTTCGGCGCCGAGGACCGAATGATCGCCGCCGCGCCCCTTGGCGATATCGTGGAGCAGCACCGCGACGAACAATGCGCGGCGCTGCGCGACCTGCTCGAAGATGCCGGTGGCGAGCGGATGATCCTCCTGGAGCTCGCCCTTCTCGATCGCGTTGAGCAGCCCGATCGCGCGGATCGAATGCTCGTCGACGGTGTAATGATGGTACATGTCGAACTGCATCTGCGCGACGACGCGGCCGAAATCGGGAACGAAGCGGCCGAACACCCCGGCCTCGTTCATCCAGCGCAGCACCATCTCCGGGGTGCGCGGGCTGGTGAGCACCTCGAGGAACAGCGCGTTGGCGCGCGGATCGTCGCGGACATCGTCGACCAGCCGCGCGTCGCGCGCCGCGGCGCGGACCGCGGTGGGGTGGATTTCGAGCCCGTGCAGATCGGCGAGCTGATAGATCTCGAGCAGGCGGACCGGATCTTCCTGGAAGAAATTGTCGCGCGGCAGCGCCAGCCGGCCGCGCTCGAGCATGAAGCCGTGGAGCTTGCGCGGCGTCTTGAACATCCGCGGCAGCCCGAAGCGCGTGCCGCGTGCAGCGAACTTCTCGTCGAGATGGGCGAGGAACACCCCGGTCAGGTCGCCCACCACCTTCGCCTGAAGGAAGTAGAAGTGCATGAAGCGCTCGACCTTGGATTTGCCCGGCCGATCAGCATAGCGCATCCGGCTGGCGATCTCGGGCTGGACGTCGAAGGTCAGCCGGTCTTCGGCGCGGCCGGTGAGCAGGTGCAAATGGCTGCGCACCGCCCAGAGGAAATTCTCGGCACGGCGGAACTGGCGATATTCGTGCGGCGTGAGCAGCCCGGCCTCGACCAGCTCGGCGGGCTCGCGGACATTATAGGCGTATTTGCCGATCCAGAAGAGCGTGTGGAGATCGCGCAGCCCCCCCTTGCCTTCCTTGACGTTGGGCTCGACGACATAGCGACTGTCGCCCATCCTTTTGTGCCGCGCCTCGCGCTCGGCGAGCTTCTCGGTGATGAAGGCGCGCACGGTATCGGCCTGGACCTCGGCCTTGAAGCGGCGCGCGGCCTCGTCATAGAGCCCGGTATCGCCCCAGACGTAGCGCGCCTCGAGCAAGGCGGTGCGCACGGTGACGTCGGCCTTGGACTGGCGGATCATCTCGTCGAGCGAGCGCGACGAATGCCCGACCTTCAGCTGCATGTCCCAGAGCGAGTAGAGCATCGATTCGATGACCTGCTCGCACCAGCCCGCAACCTTCCACGGCGTGAGGAAGGCAATGTCGATGTCCGAATGCGGCGCCATCTCGCCGCGCCCATATCCGCCGACCGCGATCAGCGTCAGCCGCTCGGCGGCGCTGGGATTGTGATTGGGGTGAAGCCGCTGGGTGGTGAAGTCCCAGAGCAGGCGGAGCAGCTGATCGGTCAGGAACGCGCCCGCCGCCGCCATCTCATGGCCCTTCGAGGGATGCTCGACCAGCCGCCGCGCGATCTCGGCCTGGCCGGCGTCGAGCGCCTTTTTCAGTTCGATCGTCGCCGCGCGGCGCAGCTCGGCGGGATCGCTCGCGTCGAGCGCGGCGAGACGTTCGGCGATGGCCCGCCGATCGATCAGCGCGCGGCGGTGCGGGACGGAATCGAAACGCGAGGACATGGCGTGGAGATAGGGCGGAACGCCGCCTTCGTCACGTGCCTAGCCCACAAAGCGCCGATCGCGCCGTCGCTCAGCCGCCGAGCCGGCCGACGACCTTGCCCGAGGGATCGGCGATGTCGCCGGGCTTCATGTTCGAGGGGCAATCGCCGACGCGGGTCGTCTTGACGCCGGCATAGGCCGGCAGCTTTTCGTTCGGCCCGGCGCCATCGCCGTCGAGGTTGAGCGTGCCGACCAGAACATTGTCCTTGAACATCATGTTGCCGCCAACCTTGGTCGGCCTCGGCTTGCTGCACTGCATTTCGAAGGTCACGCCGAACATGCTCGCCTCGTTCTGCATGGTCAGCTTGCAGTCGCTGACGAGACCGCGCCCTTCGTTGATCGGGATGAACTGCGCGCGCGTCGAATCGTCGACGCAGATGCGCTCGACCAGGGGCGGAAGGTCCGACATCGGCGTCACCTTGCGCTCCCACAGGCCGGCGGCGAGCTTGAAATAGCCGCCCGCGGGCACGGGGATCACTTCGCCGGCCGGATCGGCATCGCCGCCGGCGGCCTGATCGGCATCCGCGGCGGCGGAATGGTCGGGCTTTTGCTCCGACGATCCGCACGCCGACAAGGCAAGCGCGGCGAGCATGGCAAGCACAGGAAACTTCACGGCAATTCCCCCGAAGACAGGCCCTGCTTATGGGCCGTCCCCGCCGCTTCAGTCACCCATGTTGGTCGCGCGCTGCTCCATGTTGGTCGCATAGCGCGACCGGACAGGACCGGACCTCAGCCGACGAAGGCGCGTTCGAGCACGAAGGTGCCGGGCTTGGCGTTCGAGCCTTCGTCGAAGCCGTGGCGCTCGAGCATCGCGGCGAAATCGCGGATCATCTCGTTGCTGCCGCACAGCATCACCCGGTCGGTCTCGGGGTTGAGCGCGCGATCGCCGCCGACCGGCGGCTGGAACAACCAGCCATTCTCGATCAGCTCGCCGATCCGGCCGCTGGTGCGGAAGGGCTCGCGGGTGACCGTCGGGATATAGTGGAACTGGAGCAGCGCCTGATCGGCGACGAGCGGATCGCCGGCGAGCTGCGCGGTAAGCTCGTCATGATAGGCGAGATCGCTCACGCGGCGCGTCGAATGGACGATCACGACCTGGCTGAACGCGTCGTAGATGTCGGGATCGCGCGCGATGCTGAGGAAGGGCGCGAGGCCGGTGCCGGTCGACAGCATGAACAGCCGCTTGCCCGGCAGCAGCGCGTCGGAGACGAGCGTGCCGGTCGGCTTCCGGCTCAGATAGAGCTGGTCGCCCTGGCGGATCGACTGGAGCCGCGAGGTCAGCGGGCCGTCGGGCACCTTGATCGAGAGGAATTCGAGTTCGTCCGACCAGGTCGGGCTGGCGATCGAATAGGCGCGCATCAGCGGCTTGCCGCCCTCGCCTTCGAGCCCGAGCATCACGAACTCGCCCGAGCGGAAGCGGAAGCTCGCCGGACGCTCGATCGCGAAGCTGAACAGATGCTCGTTCCAATGCCGCACCCAGCGCACCTCGCAGGTCTGGAAGGCGGCATGCTCGGGAAGCAGCTGCGGCGGACGGGCGTGCATATTCATGTAACAAAAAGTCCTGTTGTGCAGAGCGGCGCTCAGGCCGTCATGAATTGGGCGATGCGCGTGGCGGCGAATCGCAACGAGCGCTGCGCGGCGGGCCTTACCAGCGTTTCGGCGATTCGCTCGACAAGGATTTCTTGACCGCGTGCAGCCGCAGCATGGAGCGAGAGCAGCAGCGCCTCGTCGTCGCCCACCTCGCCGCACGTGACGGGGCGGAACTGGAGCTGGGCGTGCCCCTCGCGATCGAGCAGCATCATCGCGATGTTGAAATCCGGAAGCATCGCCACGAGCCCGCGCGCCGCGAGCGCCGGGCCGAGCGCCGCGCAGGGACACCGCCCGCCGCGCATCGCGTCGACCCATTGGCGCATCGCCCAGACGAGCAGCGTGTCGCCGGATGCCAGCTCGGATACCGATCGATCGAGGTATTGATACACACCACCCCCGCCAGAAAGCCGACCCGACAACAGGCCGAGTTGGCCTCTAGCGCTTAATGCGAATGACTTGCAATAGCGAAATTTCCACTCCCCGTCCCCTGTGGAAGCGGGAGGGAGGCGGCGCATCCTTCCCGCAAGGGGAGAAGGCGTTCTCCTCAGTCGGGCTTCTTCGCCACGCCCACCAGCGCCGGGCGGAGCAGCCGGTCCTTGATCATATAGCCGGTCTGGATCTCCTGGACGACGGTGCCGGGTTCGGCATCGGCAGTCGGCATTTCCATCATCGCCTGGTGGCGATTGGGATCGAGCGCCTCGCCGATCGCGCTGATCTTCGAGATGCCGTGGCGTCCGAACACCGACTCGATCTCGCGCCCGGTCGCCTCGAGCCCGGTGACGAGGCCCTTGAGCTTCTCGTCCTCGCGCAGCTCGGCGGGGATCGCCGAAAGCGCGCGGCTCAGATTGTCGGCGACCGACAGAATGTCGCGCGCGAAATTGGTCGCGGCATAGGCGCGGGCGTCCTGCACTTCCTTCTCGAGGCGGCGGCGGACATTCTGCGTCTCGGCCTGCGCATACATCACTGCGGCCTGCGCCTCGGCGAGCTGCGCGGCGAGCTCCGCGACGCGATCATGCTCGGCCACTTCGGGCGCACCCTCAGCGGTTTCCTCGCGAAGGCTGGTTTCGGTATCGTCGAGCTCCGCGCTCATCTTCTCATTCTCGTTCGACATGATTTCCTGTGTTTCAGGCTAGTAACCGGGCCAATGTGGCCGCCGTGAAATCCACCATGGGCACGACACGCGCATAGTTCAACCGCGTGGGGCCGATCACGCCCACCACGCCGACCACGCGTCCATCGAGCGCGCGCACCGGTTTGGCAATCACCGACGAACCCGACAACGCGAAAAGCTTGTTCTCCGATCCGATGAAAATGCGCGTCGCCTCGCCTTCGCGCGCGCTGTCGAGCAACCGGGCGATCTCTTCCTTGCCCTCGAGCTCGTCGAGCAGCTGGCGGACGCGGTCGAGATCTTCGGTCGCCGCGGCATCGATCAGCCGCGCCTGGCCGCGCACGATCAGCACCGGGCGGCGGCCGTCCTCGCTCCACACCGCGAGCCCGCGTTCGACCAACGCCGCGGCGGCGCTGTCGAGCGCGGCGCGCTGCTGGCGCAGATCGCGCTCGATCCGGGCGCGCGCCTCAGCAAGCGTCAGCCCGGTGAGCGTGGCGCTCATATAGTTCGCCGCCTGCTGGAGCGAGACCGGATCGATCCCGCCGGGAAGCTCGACCACGCGATTCTCGACCGAGCCATCCTCGCCGACGAGCACGGCGAGCGCGCGATCATGGCTGAGCGGCACGAAGCCGAACTGGCGCAGCACCGGCTCGGCCTTGGGGACGAGCACCAGCCCCGCGCAGGACGACAGGCCCGAAAGCGCGGCGGTGGTGTTGGCGAGCGCGTCCTCGATCGGCCCCGATTGCCCCGCACGCGCCTCGATCGCGGCGCGCTCCTCGGCAGAGGGTGCGCTTGCCTGCATCATCCCGTCGACGAAGAGGCGGAGCCCGGTTTCGGTCGGCATGCGGCCGGCGCTGGTGTGCGGCGCAGCGAGCAGTCCCGCTTCCTCGAGATCCTGCATGACGTTGCGGATCGAGGCGGGTGAGAGATTGAGCGCGGAGATCTTCGAGATGGTGCGCGAACCGACCGGCGCGCCGCTGTCGAGATAGGATTCGACGACGATCCGGAACACGTCGCGCGCGCGATCGGTGAGCTCGTGGATCGGGGGGGTGGTCATGGGGTCCTATGTAGCGAAGGCGGCGAAGGGCTCAACCACACGCAATCCTCCCTCGCGCAGCGGGGGAGGTGGCGCCGAAGGCGACGGAGGGGGCCTTTCCCCAAGCGACTTCGCCTGCCGAGAGGCCCCCTCCACCACTTCGTGGTCCCCCTCCCCCGCTGCGCGGGGGAGGATTTTTTGGTCAAGGCCTTTCCCCGATCAGCGCGTGCACGGGCAGCAGCTCGACGGCGCCGCCCAGCGTCTCGGCGAGCGCGCGATTGTCGCGGCCGCAGCCGAGATAGAAGTGCAGCCCCTGGCTGTCGCCGATCGCACGCGTCCAGCGGACGTCGATGCTCGGCATGTCGGTCGGCGCGTTGGGGCAATTGGGCTCGCCATGCGAATAGCGGACCTCGCCGCTCGCCGGCCGGTAGGGCGCGAGGCGCGCGGCGAAGGCGTCATATTGGGCGCGGCTCAACGCGAAGTTGCGCGTGCCGGTCACCGCCGTGAAACGCTTGCCTTCGAAAACCCCGGTGCCGTCGGGGCGCACCGTCACGGCATAGACCGGGCAGCCGCCGAAGCAGGGGCCGGTCTCATAACTGATCGAATCGCCTTCGATCGGCATCGGCCCCGCCGGCGCACGACCCTGCGGAATGCACCCGGCCAGCGCCAGTCCCGCGAGCCCGACCCCCAGAATATACCGCATCACGCCCTCCAACGATCTGCGCCGACACTGGCGCGTTCGCCATTCACCGTCTACTTGGCGCGACCGACTTTTCAGGAGAATGAACCGATGCGTCCATCCGGCCGCGCCCCCGACGAGATGCGCACGATCACCATCGAGCCCAATTTCACGCGCCACGCGGAAGGATCGGTGCTGATCGGCTTCGGCGACACGCGCGTGCTGGTGACCGCGAGCATCGAGGAACGGATTCCGCCCTGGCTGCGCGGCAAGGGCGAGGGCTGGGTCACTGCCGAATATGGCATGCTCCCCCGCGCGACGCACACCCGCGGCCAGCGCGAGGCGGCCAAGGGCAAGCAATCGGGGCGCACGCAGGAGATCCAGCGGCTGATCGGACGTTCGCTCCGCGCAGTCACCGATCTCAAGCTGCTCGGCGAGCGCCAGATCACGCTCGATTGCGACGTGCTCCAGGCCGATGGCGGCACCCGCACCGCGGCGATCTCGGGCGCATGGGTGGCGCTGCGCATCGCCACCAACAAGCTGCTCGCCGCGGGGCTGCTCGAAAAGGATCCGATCCTCACCCAGGTCGCGGCGGTCAGCTGTGGCATCTATCAGGGCAATCCGGTGCTCGACCTCGATTATGACGAGGACTCGGCCGCCGATGCCGATGCCAATTTCGTGCTGCTCGCCGACGGCAAGATCGCCGAGGCGCAGGCCACTGCAGAAGGTGCGTGCTATGACGAGGAAGGGCTGCTCCGGCTGCTCCGTCTCGCGCGGATCGGGTGCAACCAGATCTTCGCTGCGCAGTTGAAGGCCGTAGGATGAGCGATCCAGATGAAGGCATTGGGGGCGACACCCCCCAGGCGATCCGCAAGCTGCAGCCCGGCAAGCTGGTGATCGCCAGCCATAACGCCGGCAAGGTGCGCGAGATCAAGGCGCTGCTCGGCCCGTACGGCGTCGAGCCGGTCTCGGCCGCCGAGCTCGACCTGCCCGAGCCCGACGAGACGGGAACGACCTTCGTCGCCAATGCCGAATTGAAGGCGCTGCAGGCGGCCGATCTGTCGGGTCTTCCGGCGCTGGCCGACGATAGCGGGCTGTGCGTCGAGGCGCTGGGCGGCGAGCCCGGCATCTTCTCGGCGCGCTGGGCGGGCGAGACCAAGGACTTCCGCGTCGCGATGCAGCGCGTCGAGGACCGCCTCGCCGCGCTGCCGCCCGAGACCGGCCGCGACGCGCATTTCGTCTGCGCGCTCGCGCTCGCCTGGCCCGACGGCCATGTCGAATGGTTCGAGGGCCGCGCCGACGGCGTGCTGACCTGGCCGCCGCGCGGCGAGCATGGCTTTGGCTATGATCCGGTGTTCGTGCCCAACGGGCATGACGTCACCTATGGCGAGATGGATCCCGAGGCCAAGCACGCGATGAGCCACCGGGCGGATGCGTTCCGGCAGCTGGTGGCTGCCGTCTTCTAATCCTCCCCCGGAACCGGGGGAGGTGGCGCCGAAGGCGACGGAGGGGGGCTCTCCGCGAAGTCGTCGCTCGTGGAAACGCCCCCTCCGTCAGCTTCGCTGCCACCTCCCCCGCTTCGCGAGGGAGGATTTTTACGGCCGATAGCCCGGCGGCTGCTCCGGGTTGGCCTGATCCGCCCGCGGCGCGCGGGTGGGCACGGGTACGGTGTCGAGCGCCTCGGGGACCAGCGCCAATGTCTGGATCGCGGCGAGGCCCCATTGCGCCGCGCCGTTGGTCGACACGCCGGGCCATTCGACCACCCCGCCGGGCAGCTTCACGCGCGGGTCGCCCTTGACCATGCGCTGCCCCGCCTCGCCCGAATAGAATTCCTCCGCCGCGCGCCGGGCGAGCGCGGCATCGCCGGTCGCCTTCGCGACATAGGCGGTGAGCCGCGAATGGCCCTGTTTGAGGTTGCGCCCGCCATAGGGCCGGCTGAACTTCGCCGCCCATTCGTCGCGCGGCGCATTGTACCAGCGGCAATAGTCGAACCAGGCGGCACGGAAGCGCGGCACGTCGATGAGCTGGATCAGCTCGGCCTGGATCTCGACCGCGCCGAACACCGAATTGAGGTGCGAGATGCCGATATTATCGCGGATCAGGAAGCGCCCGCTCTTGAGGTCATAGGGCGCACCGCCGGTCAGCCAGCCATTGGGCATGCGGCCGATGCTGTCCATCCCCGCGACGAGGCGGTCGCGCCATCTCCGGTCGCCGGTCCGCTCCCATTCGGTGAGCCACGCGCCCGCGCAGACCGCCCAGGTGGTGCCGAACGACATCTGGATCACGCCCTCGGGCAGGTCCTCCTTGGGCGCGCCGGTCTTCCGCCCGATCTCGACATGCGCGAGCGTCTGCTCGGAGTCGGACAAGGCGCGCATCAGATCGCCGACGCGCTCGTCGGCGGTGAGATAGTAGAAGATGCGGCGATAGGCGGCGTTGCTGACGCGCGGCTGCTTCGAGCTGTCGCTCCAGTGCTGGACGCCATGGCGCGTGCCGAGCCCGGCGAAGCGGCCGATATGATAGACATCGACTTCGCCGGTGTGGCGCGTCATCGCCTCGGCGAGCCGCCACGTCTTCGCGTCGCCCGAGCGCAGCGCGGCATACCAGAGCCAGAGATCGGTCGAGAGCTCGCTATTGTCCCAGGCGAAGCCGCCGATGTCGTATTTCCATTGATGCCGGTCACTGTCGTAGCTGTGCATCACGTCGCCATGATCCCAGAAGCCGTACCAGCTGCGGCGATCGACTTCGCCCGCATAGAAGTCGATCAGATTGGCGAGCTGGTCCTCGATCAGCGCGCGCTGGGGCGTCGAGCGGTCGGGCAGGTTCCAGTCGCCGAACACCCCGGCGGCGTGGAAATGCGCGGGGTCGGCCATCAGCTGGGGCGGCGTCGCGGCGGCGCGGGCGAGCGCCTGCAGCTTCGGCGTCTCGGGCGTGGCATCGAACGCCCAGAGCATCAGCTCGCTGGTCCGCGCGATCCCTTTTGGATCATCCCAGCCCGGCTCGTAATCCTCATAGGTGATGTCGAGGCCCTGGTTCTGGGCATCGAAGCTCTCCATCCCCATCGTGCCGTGGTACGCGCGCAGGTCCATCGGCGTGGCGTCGGGCGACCAGAGCCACGCGGTGAGGCTGGCGGTGTCCGAGGTGGCGGCGCGGATGTCGAGCTGGGTCGGATGGCGCTGCCAGAAATAGCGCGCGGCGATCGCCGCCCCGCCCTGCGGGGTGCCGAGATAGGCGAAGCCGGGCGCGCGGCGGCCCTCGTCGGAATCGATCCAGGCATGGCCCTCGCCGGTGCGCTTGGTCAGCGTGAAGCCGTTGGCGTTGAGCTGGGCGAGGCTGAAATCGTTCCATGCCGGGATGCGCTCGAGCAGCTTGCCGACCGGATCGCGCATCTCCGCAGGGACCGCGCGGCCGGCGATCTGCGCCTCGCGCACGGCCTTGCCCGGATCGCGGCGCAGTCCGGTGAGCGGGCGCACTGCCTCGACGAACATCGCGTCGTCGGCGGTGGCGAGGCGGACATGGCGATCGTGGAGTTCGCCCCGCATCGGCACGTCGGTGGCGATGCCGAGCGCCGAGATATGGTCGGTGGCGTCGATATCGAGGATGAAGCTGTGGACGATCCGCAGCGCCTCCGACCCGGCATAGGCGTAGAGCCGCACCACGAACGGCAGTACCGAGCGTCCGCCGCCCAGGTGCTTCCCTTCGAGCCGCACCACCGCGCGTACCGGCCCCTTCTGTTCGACCACCGCGCGCTCGATCGTGCCGGTGAGCGCGATGCGCTCGCCCTCGGGCGATCCCGCGCGGATCTCGCCGAGCAGCCGGGCATTGGCAAGCAGCGTGCGCGCGCCGTTCTTCGCCGAGCGGATCGCAGCGGGGCCGCGCTTCGCGATCTCCCATTCGAGCGCGCCCGAGCGGACGAAGATCGCATCGTCGGTCTCGCGTACCGATACCGGCGCGGCGGGGAGCGCCGGGCGACCGCCAACGACCGTCAGCTGGTCGCCGCGCGCATCGGCCGGCACCGCATGCGCGGTCCATTTAATCGAGCCGTCGGGCCAGAACGCGGTCGGCCAGCTCTGCGAGGGGATCGCGTCGCCATTGGCGGCGCGCACCGTCAGCGCCTGCCCCTTGGCGAGCGTGCCCCGCGCCCAGGCGACGCCGAAGGTCTGGCCGAAATGGCGCTCGGGCGCGGCGCCGTCGATCCAGCGGATCGGCGCCTCGACCGGCTTGCCCCGCCGCGATTGCGCCAGCGCCGGCCCCGCCCCCGCGATCGCCGCAGACAGAAACGTGGATTGCATCATCGTCCGTCGCGTCAGGCGCATGTCTCTCTCCCCGCTTATGGTTTTTCGATGCGCAGATTGCGGATGCGCAAATGGCTCTTGGTGGTGCGCAGCGCGAACCAGCCGCGCTGATAGGGCCGGGCGTCGTCGAGTTCGAAGATCCGACGCCCGTCGCGCTCGACCGCGATGTGCCGGCCGTCGGCGATCAGCCGGACATGCGTCCAGCGATTGGGGACGAGCAGATCCTCGGCGCCCTTCAGATCGTGTCCGGGCAGCAGCGGCCGGTTGCCCCGCTCGCCGACATAGCGGCGGAAGCGCGTCGTCGTGTTCCGGTTGCCGCCGATGCCGACATAATAGGTTTTGAGGTCGTCATATTGGGCGAAGGCGCCCGAGCGCTTCTTCGCGAACACCGAGCCGCCGCGGGCATGCGGATCGCGTGCCATCCAGAAGGCGTTGAGATCGCTGACCTGATCATTGGCGCCGCCCTCGGACACCGCGAGCGCGTCGAAGGCGATCGCCACCGGCCCCTTGAGCTCGCGCGCGTACCAGAGCGAAAGCCCCGCCGGGGTCTCGATGTCGATCGTGTCGCCGAGGCTCACGAACGCCGCCTGTTCGGCCTCGACCCGCCAGTCGGCGGCGGTGGGCACCGTCACCGCCGGCCGCGGCGCCGGCGCGCAGCCGGCGGCGAGCAGGCACAGGGCGAGCGCCGCGCGGCGCAACACCCCGGCGCCGCTATGCCCGGCCGGTTTCATCATGCTCCGGCCGGTCGCGCATCACAGCTTCCACTGCACGCCAACGAAGATGCGCTGGCCGGGATAGCTATACTCGAGCGGCCGCGCCGCATCGATATAGGTCTTGCTGAATTCCTTGCCGAGATTCAGCCCCTCGACCCAGAATTGCACATGATCGTTGGCGCGGATCATCACCTTGGCGTCGATGAAGGTCTCGCCGCGGCGGAAGATCGGATTGTTGGCGTTGTTGCCGTCCGCCGCCGACTGCAGCCAGTCGCTGCGCCGGTTGTACGAGACGCGGGCGTTGAGGAAGCCCTTATCGTAGAACAGGCTGGCATTGTAGGTGTATTTGGACAGCCCCGGATAGCCGTCGAGCGCCTCGCCGGTCGCCTGGTTGGTCAGCCCCGAATCGAGCACCCGGGCATAGGTGAAGTTGGCGCTGGCGCCGAAACCGTCGAACGGGCCCGGCAGGAAGGTGAACACCGTCTGCGCGCTCGCTTCGAAGCCGTCGAGCTTCGCGCCGAAACCGTTCACCGGCTGGCGGACGGTGTACAGCGTACCGTCATGATAGAGATCGACCCCGGCGCGCGTGACGTTGGGGACGATGAAGCTCTTGATATCCTTGTAATAATATCCAAGGCTGATCAGCGTATCGCGGTTCGGATACCAGGACGCGTTGAGGTCGAACTGGTTCGCGCGATAGGGCTGGAGATCGGGATTGCCCGCGGTGCAGCTGTCGTCGAGACCCACCGTGTCCAGCGTGTCCACCGTGCAGGTGATCGTCGCCGCCAGATCGGTCGGCTTGGGCCGCGCGAGGTTCTTCGCGAACGTCCCGCGGAGGAAGAGATTGGGAAGCGCCTCGAGGTTGAGGTTCACCGCCGGCAGCCAATCGGCATAGTCGTTGGTGATGTTGAATTCCTGCGCCGAGACCCGGACGGTTTCGGTGACCGGAGGAATCCCGTTGACGCCGGTGCCCGGGACGATGCGCCGCTCGTTGATGATGTTGGTGCTGGTCGAGGTGTCGCGGGTCCTAGTGTAGCGGACGCCGAAATTGCCGGTCAGTTTCATCCCGAACAGTTGCTGCTCGAAATTGGCCTTGAGATAGGCCGAGGCGATCTGCTCGTTGATCACATAGGCCGGGATCTGCGGCAGCCCGTCGGCGGAGCGGACGCGCGACTGGTTGAAATAGCTCAGATCATAATAGCGCGCGATGTCGGGGCTGAATTCGGGGAAGGCCAGCCGGCCGGGTGCGCCGTCCGGAGCGCCCTGCAGCCCGCTGAACAGCGGCGCGCCGCCGCTGATCGCGCCCGTCGCCGCGATGAAGTCGCGATATTGCTGCTGGGTGAAATAATAGGTGTTCGCCGCCGGACCCGATGCGGGCGGCGCACCGATGACGGTGTTGTAGCTGACATTGGCGCTGGTCTGGAACACCGCGGGACGGGCGGCGATGCCCGCGGCGGGAACCGCCGTCACCGCCGGAACGAGCAGGCGCGCGCCACCGCCGGTATAGTTGACATATCCCTGATCGCGATACTGGCCGCCCCATTCGATGGTGGTGAACGGCCCCCAGCCGAGCTCGTAATCGAGATCGAGCTGGAGCATCTTCTCGTCCGAGCCGGCATCCTGCGGCCGGAACTGCACCGTCGGACCGGCCTGGGTGAGCGCCACGCCATTGGCGCCGGTGCGCCCGAACGCGACATAGGAATTGGGATCGGCCGGATCGAAGCTGGTCGGGAAGGTGAAGACCGGCAGGCCGAGCGCGTTGCGCCGATCGACGCTCACGCCACCGATGCTGGTGCTGATCGAGACGAGGTTGGTGTTGTTGATCAGGCTCGCCTTCGAATAGGCGCCGAGCCCGCGGACCTTGAGCCGATCGAGGTCCCAGTCGAACCCGGTCTGATAATATTGGGTGTACTGGTCGTAATCGAAATTGCGGCGCTGCACGCCGACGATGCCGTTCGCGCCGCCCGCGCCGACGGCGTTCTGCTGCATCAGCGCGCTGGTGACGATATGATCCTCGACCGTCGCGGTGCCGTTGGTGATGCGCGGCCGCGAGGTGCCGCCGGCGGCATTCGCCGCCAGCGCGGTGTCGAAATTATACCGGTCATAGGTGCCGGAATCGATCGAGTAGTTGACGTCCTTGAGCTGCTGACGCCGCTTGTTGATCTGCCCCTGCGCCCAGACGGTGAAATTGTCCGCGAAGCGCGCCTGCACCTGCAGATCGACCGAGGTGCGATAGTCGCGCCGCTCGAGGAAGCGATAGCGATAGACCTTGGGCGCCCAATCGAAGAACTGGGTCTCGCAGGCGAGGCGGTTGGCGGTCGCGGTCGCCGCGGTCGCGCCGGTCGTGCCCGCGCAGCTCTCATAGGTCGCGAAATTGGCATAGTCGGGATTGGCGATCGTCTTCTCGCTCGAGCGATCGAAATCGGCGATGCGGTCCCAATTGGTGTTCGAGGCGAAGTCCGAGCGCGTATCGACCGCACTGTGCGTCACGTTGACGAGGAAGCCGAAGCGACCGTCGAGCAAGTCGCCGCGACCGGCGAGGAAATTGAGGCGCGGCTGCCAGCTCTGGGTGAGATCGAGATGCTGACCCTCGGCCTTGACGCTGAAGATCGGGTCCTTGAGGTCGAGCGGGCGCCGCGTCTCGACCGAAACGGTGCCGCCGATGCCGCCCTCGGGCAGATCGACCATATAGCCCTTGTAGACGTCGATCGACTTGACCAGCTCGACCGCGAGCTCGCGGAAATCGCCCGAACGCCCGCCGAGCGCGCTCTGCTGGCTGACGCCGTTGATCTGAACGCGGTTGAGATCGGGCTCGACGCCGCGGATCGAGACCGCGGTGCCCTCGCCGAAATCGCGGCTGAGCTGGACGCCGGTGATGCGGCTCAGCGCCTCGCCGACATTCTTGTCGGGAAAGCTGGCAATGTCGTCGGCGACGATCGAATCGACGACGGTGCCCGAATTCTTCTTGCGGCCGATCGCCGACTGGAGGCTGGCGCGCGTGCCGGTGACGATGACGGTGTCGTCCTCGCCCGGGGTTGTTTCCTCGGCCGGCGCGGCATCGGCGCTCTGCGCCGCGGGCTCGGCCGCGGGCGCCTCCTGCGCGAGCGCCGCGGGCGAAACCATGGCGGCGGCCGCGATCGCGGCAAGCGAGACACTGTTACGAACGACGCGGCAACCCTTACGCATACTCTCTCCACTCACGACCCTGAAGCAGCCTCACGGCCGCGCGCCGATTGGATCGGCTGTCACGAGTCGCATAGCAGCGCCGGTTCGGAATGGAAGTGAATTCACTGTATGTGGCAGCACATTCCATATAATGGAATATTCTAAGCTTATGATGCTGAGTTGTTTCCGAGGTGATGCGGCAGCGAAACGGGGCCGCCGGGCGTGGGGAGCGTGGGACGATCTCCCCTCGGGATCGGAGGATTGGGGGGCCTCGATCCGGTCCAGGTCGGACCGCGGTTGACGCTCCCGACCGTCAGCGGCCAAGCAGCGGCTCATGCCGACGGACCTATCCCGTAAAGACGCACGACGGATCGCGCTCGCCGCGCAGGGCTTCGGCATCCGTCGCCCCGAACGACCCAACGCCGCACGTCTCCGAAAGACGCTCGAACGGCTCGGGCTCTTTCAACTCGACAGCGTCAACGTCTTGACCCGGGCGCACTATCTCCCCGCCTTCTCGCGGCTGGGCGGCTATGATCGAACGCTGCTGGAGCGCGATGCCTGGGGCCCGGTTCGCCAGCGGCGTGCGTTCGAATATTGGGCACACGAAGCTTCGTTGCTTCCGCTCGACCTCCATCCGTTACTGCGCTGGCGGATGGCGCGCGCCGAACGCGGCGAGACAGGCTATCAGGCTTTGAAGCGCTTTGCGGCCGAGCACCGGCCCGAAGCGCAGGCGATCCTCGACCGTATCGCCGCCGAGGGTCCGATGGCGGCCGCCGATTTCGAGAACGGATCGAGCAAAAGCGGCTGGTGGGAGTGGAGCCACACCAAGCACGCGCTCGAATGGCTGTTCTGGTCGGGGAAGATCACCACCGCGACGCGCCGCGGCAGCTTCGCACGAATCTACGACCTGCCCGAGCGCGTGCTGCCGAGGGCCATTCTCGATCTGCCCACCCCGGATGCCGCGAGCGCGCAACGCGCATTGATCGAGCGCAGCGCGCGGGCGCTCGGCGTCGCGACCGCCGCGGATCTGCGGGACTATTATCGACTGAAGCCCGAAGAGGCAGATCACGCGATCGCCGCCCAGGCGGAGGCGGGCATTCTCGTACCCATCCGGGTCGAAGGCTGGAGCCAGAAGGCGTGGATGCACCGCGACGCCCGCCTTCCCCGCCGCGTGCGCGGTTCGGCGCTGCTGGCCCCGTTCGATCCGCTGGTCTGGGAGCGCAACCGGGCCGAACGCCTGTTCGGATTCCGCTACCGCATCGAAATCTACGTCCCGCAGAGCAACCGCGTCCATGGCTATTATGTGTTGCCCTTCCTGATGGACGAGGCGCTGGTCGCGCGCGTCGACCTCAAAGCCGATCGCCAGGCCGGCGCGCTCCTCGCGCGCCGCGTCACGCTCGAAGACGGCGCCCCCGCCGAGACGATGGAGCGCCTCGCGACCGAGCTCGGGCAGATGGCGGCATGGCTGGGTCTCGACGCCGTCCGGATCGGCGAGCTGGTCGCGCCCGGCTGACCGCGACAGGCGCGAAAACCGGCGGAGCGGTGCGGAAGCGAATCGCCGTCAGGTACCGGAAAACCTTCGCCCCGAGTGCCCGCGGCTGCGTGCCGGCTGGGGGGTGGTGGACAGGGCTGGATTCGAACCAGCGTACGCTTGCACGGGCAGATTTACAGTCTGCTGCCTTTAACCACTCGGCCACCTGTCCATGGAGCCGCTAACGAAGCGAGGGTGGCCCAATGCCGAAGCGGCCCCGCGCTGTCAACGCCTTGCGCGCAAGCCCGGTGCCGCATAGCGTCGCGCGCATTCCTCCAGTCACGGGAGTCCCAATGCGCAAAGCTGCCGCGCTCGCCGCCATCGCACTCGTCACCTCCCCCCTCGCCGCCCAATCGGTCGATCGTACCGAGGTGGGACGTATCGTCGACGAGGGCGTCAACCGTTCCGAAGTGATGCTCACCGTCCAGCATCTCACCGACCATATCGGCCCGCGCCTGACCAATTCGCCGGGCATGCGCGCCGCCGAGGACTGGACCGCGTCGAAGTTCCGCGACTGGGGCCTCAAGAACGTCCACAAGGAAGGCTTCGATTTCGGCCGCGGCTGGTGGATCGAGCGCTCGAGCGCCCGCATGGTCAGCCCGCGCCCGATCACGCTCACCGCGATTCCGATCGCGTGGACGCCGGCGACCGCGGGCCGGATCAGCGCGCCGGTAATCGTCGCGCCGATGAAGGAGGAGCGCCATTTCGAGCGCTATCGCGGCAAGCTCGCCGGCAAGATCGTGCTGGTGACGCTGCCCGATGACGGCTCCGAGCCGACCGATCCCGCCTTCAAGCGCCTGAGCAGCGACGACCTGTCGAAGCTCGACGTCTATGAGCAGCCCAAATATGATCCGGAGGCGAGCGATCGCCGGATGAAGCGGCTCGAATATTCGGCCAAGCTCGACGCGTTCCTCAAGGCCGAGGGCGCGGTCGCCTATGCGACCATGTCGCCGCGCGACGGCAAGCTGGTCCATGGCGCCGGCTATCTGTTCGGCACCGGCGAGACCCAGCAGGTCCCCGGCGTCGAGATCGCCGCGGAGGATTATCGCCGCCTCGCGCGCCTCGCCAAGCAGGGCCCGGCGCCGGTGGTCGAACTCGAGAATGTCGTCCATTTCGTCGACACCGACACCAAGGCGTACAATATCATCGCAGACATCCCCGGCAGCGATCCCTCGGGCGCCTATGTGATGGCCGGTGCGCATCTCGACAGCTGGGCCGCCGGCGACGGGGCGGTCGACAATGGCGCGGGCGTCGCGATGGTGATGGAAGCCGCGCGCATCCTCCAGGCGATGGGGGTCAAGCCCAAGCGCACGATCCGCTTCGCGCTCTGGGCGGGCGAGGAGCAGGGCCTGCTCGGCTCGATGGACTATGTCGAGAAGCACATCGCCACCCGCGCGCGCAAGCCGGGCGGCGCCGAGACCGGGCTCGCGCGCTTCTATGGCTGGGCCAATCGCTGGCCGATCGTGCGCCAGCCGGGCTATGACAAGCTCGCCGCCTATTTCAACATCGACAATGGCTCGGGCAAGCTGCGCGGCATCTATGCCGAGAACAACGGCGCGGTGGTGCCGGTCTTCCGCGACTGGTTCACGCCGTTCAACTCGATGGGCGCCAGCACGGTCGCGATCCGCAAGACCGGCGGCACCGACCATGTCTTCTTCTCGGCGGTGGGCATCCCGGCGTTCCAGTTCATCCAGGATCCGCTCGACTATGGGAGCCGGCTGCACCATACCAGCATCGACACCTTCGATCACATCAAGGCCGCCGATATGCGCCAGGGTGCAGTGATCCTCGCGAGCTTCCTGCTCAACGCCGCCAATGCCGACAAGCCATTGCCGCGCATGCCTTTCCCCACCGAGCCGAGCGTGACCGATCCGTTCGCCTGGCCCGATCCGAACGACCTCGACTGATGGCGCGCAGAGGCCATCGCCCGAGCCAGGCACCCGCATCGCGGCCGCGCTTCTATGGGCGGCACGCGGTGCTGGCGGCGCTCGCCAACCCCGAGCGCACCGTCCGGAAACTCTGGGGCACGCGCGAAGCGCTGGCGGCGCTCGACATCCCGCCGGTGATCCCGATCACCTATGCCGATGTCGCCGATCTCGGCCGACTGGTGCCGGGCGACGCGCCGCATCAGGGGCTGGTCGCCGAAGTCGACCCGCTCGAGGAGATCTGGCTCGGCGACCTGCTCCAGCAGGGCGAGGGCGACCGGCGGCCGCTGGTGGTGCTCGACCAGGTCACCGATCCGCACAATGTCGGCGCGGTGCTGCGCTCGGCGGCGGCGTTCGACGCGCTCGGCATCGTCACGCAGGACCGGCACGCGCCGCCCGAATCGGGGGCGCTCGCCCGCGCCGCCTCAGGCACGCTCGAGACCGTGCCCTGGGTGCGCGTGGTCAATCTGGCGCGCGCGCTCGAGGAGATCGCGGAAGCGGGCTTCTGGCGCGTGGGCCTGACCGGCCATGCCAAAGGCACGCTCGCCGAAGTGATGGGCGATGCGCGGATCGCTCTGGTGCTCGGCGCCGAGGGCGAGGGCATGCGCCAGAACACCGAGGCGCATTGCGACGAGCTGGCGCGGCTGCCGATCTCGCCCAAGGTCGAGAGCCTCAACGTGTCGAACGCCGCCGCGGTCGCGCTCTACGCCATCGCCGCGCGGGGCTGAGGCGTCTTATCCTCCCGGCCAAGGGGAGGTGGCATGCGAAGCATGACGGAGGGGGAGGAAGCACGACGGCCTGTTCGCCGCCTACCTCCCTTTCCGTCGCCTTCGGCGAGACCTCCCCCGCCAGGGGGAGGATAACCATCAATCCTCGGCGGCGATCGTCACCTTCAAGCCGTCCAGCGCGTCGGTGAACGGGATCTGGCACGACAGGCGCGAGCGTTCGTCGCGGTCCATCGAGCTGTCGAGCAAGTCGTTCTCGTCCTCGCTCATCGGCGGGAGTTTGGCCGCAAATTCCGGATCGACATGGACGTGGCAGGTCGCGCAACTGCAGCAGCCGCCGCAGATCGCGAGGAGTTCGTCGAAGCCATTGTCGCGGATCACTTCCATCACGCTGAGGCCCGCTTCGCCCATGACTTCGCGTTCTTCCCCTTCCCTGGTGACGACGATAAGCTTGGGCATGCAATTCTCCTTGGTCGGCATTTCCCATGCCGCCGAAGCCACCCCGTTTCAAGGATGCCGGCCATGGGCCTGAGCGAAACCCAGCTCAAACAATCGATCGACGCGCTCGTCGCGGTCGAGCCCGCCTTCGCCGTGGCGCTGCAGCGCGCGGGCTATCCGGCGCCGCGGATCCGCGATCGCGGCTACGAGACCTTGCTGCGCACGATCATCGGCCAGCAGGTCAGCGTCGCGGCGGCGCAATCGATCTGGAACAAGCTCGCCGCGGCGCTGGGCGATCTCACCGATCCGGACACCGTCGCGAGCGCATCGGACGAGACGCTGCGCGCCGCCGGCCTGTCGCGCCAGAAGGTAAGCTATGCGCGCAGCCTCGCCGACGAAGTGACCAGCGGCCGGCTCGATCTCGCCGGTCTGCCCGCCGACGACGAGGAGGCAGTCGCCGCGCTCACCCGGATCAAGGGCATCGGCCGCTGGTCCGCCGAGATCTATCTGCTCTTCGCCGAGGGGCGGCCCGATATCTGGCCGGCAGGCGACCTCGCGGTGCAGATCGAGATCGGCCGCATCCTCGGCCATGCCGAGCGCCCCTCGGAGAAGCTGCTGCGGCAATGGTCCGCGCCGTGGAGCCCGCATCGCGGGGCGGCGGCGATCTTCGCCTGGCATCACTACAAGATCGACATGGACGTGATCTGAGCACAGGGTAGCCCGTGCGATGACGATTCCGAAGGGCACCGAGCTGGCCCGGCCGTTCGTTCCGGCGAAGGACTTCGCGCGGAGCAAGGCCTTTTACGCGGCGCTCGGCTTCGAAACCCTGCTCGACGGCGAGGTGGCGATCTTCGGGATCGGCGCGACCAGCTTCCTCCTCCAGAATTATTTCCAGGAGGAATGGGCCAACAACTTCATGATGCAGCTGATGGTCGACGATCTCGACGCGTGGTGGCGGCACATCGAGGCGCTCGACCTGCCCGGCAGCTTCGGCGTCCCTGCCCCGCGCGCGCCCACGGCGCAGCCCTGGGGACTGCGCATCGCCTATGTGGTCGATCCGTCCGGCGTGCTCTGGCATGTCGCCGAACGCCGCAAAGGCAATGCCGCCGATTGATCGAAGGCGCGACTAGGCCTCGATCGCCTCGAGCCCGACCGCCAGCGCGCCGAGCGGCCCGGCCATCGCGCCGAGCCCCGGAGGGCCGAGCCGATCGTCCAGCTCCCCGGTATAGCCGACCAGCGAGCCATAGCCCCCGAGGCTCTCCGCCAGCCGCGCGCGCAGCCGCGGGAAGAGATGCGCGCGCGCCGCGATCACGCCGCCGCCGATCGCGATCCGCTCGGGCGCGGCGGCGACGACCAGATTGTGGAGCAGCCCGCACAGATCGTGGACGAACAAATCCCATTCGCGCCCGTCGTGCGGCAATTCCTTGCCCGGGCAGCCGAAGCGCGCGGCGAGCGCCGGGCCCGAGATCAGCCCCTCGACGCAATCGCCGTGGAAGCGGCACCAGCCGGGATAATCGTCGCCGGGCGCGCGGGGGACGCGCATATGCCCCGCCTCGCCATGCGCGACACCCTGCACCGGCCGGCCATTCGCGATCAGCCCGACCCCGACCCCGGTGCCGATGGTAATATAGGCATGCGTCGCGAATCCCTGGGCCGCGCCCCAGCGCCCCTCCGCCAGCGCCGCGCCGTTGACGTCGGTCTGGAATCCGATGGGCTTGCCGTAACGCCGTGCGAGCCGCCCGACGAGATCGGTGCCGGTCCAGCCCGGCTTGGTGGTCGCGGTGATCGCGCCATAGTCCGCCGCGGCGCGATCGAGCTGGAGCGGGCCGAAGCTGGCCACGCCGATCGCATCGAACTCCCAGCCGTCGAGCGCCGCCTCGATCGCCGCGAGCGTCGATTCCGGATCGGTAGTCGGGATCGTCTGCGGCGCGCCAATATCGGCGGGGCCGCTGCCCAGCAATGCAATGCATTTCGTGCCGCCGAGCTCGATCCCGGCGATGCGCGGTTCCCTTGTTCCCATGCCCGCCTCGCTAGCCGAGTCGGACAGGCGGGGAAAGCGGGAGGTTTCCGTACACGAAAACGCATTGCGCCATTGCCGAAACGGAGAGGCGATCACATCTGCGGGCCGCAACCCCGCAATCCGGAGCTCTCTTATGCGCTACAACCAGCTCGGCCGTACCGGCTTGATCGTCTCCGAACTCTGCCTCGGCACGATGACCTTCGGGGGCCGCGACGGCATGTGGGGCGCGATCGGCCAGCTCGAGCTGGACGATGCGGCAGCGCTGGTCAAAGCCGCGCTCGACGGCGGAATCAACTTCCTCGACACCGCCAACGTCTATGCCGAGGGCCGCTCCGAGCGGATCCTCGGCGAGTCGCTCAGGAAGCTCGGGATTCCGCGCGAGGAAGTGGTGATCGCGACCAAGGTGGTCGGACGGATGCACCCCGGGCCCAACGGCGCCGGGGCTTCGCGCGGGCATATCCATGATCAGGTCGCGGCGAGCCTCGAACGCCTCCAGACCGACCATATCGACCTCTACCAGATCCACGGCTTCGACGCCGCGACGCCGATCGAGGAGACGCTCTATGCGCTCGACAGCCTCGTGCGGCGCGGGGTGGTCCGCTATATCGGCCTCTCGAACTGGGCAGCGTGGCAGGTCGCCAAAGCGGTCGGCATCGCCGAGGCCAGCCGCTATGCGCCGATCGCCTCGCTCCAGGCCTATTACACGCTCGCCGGGCGCGATCTCGAGCGCGAGGTGATCCCGATGCTCCGGTCCGAGGGCGTCGGGCTGATGGTGTGGAGCCCGCTCGCCGGCGGCTTCCTCTCGGGCAAATATACCCGCGAAGGCGAAGGTGAGGGCCGGCGCGCCAATTTCGACTTTCCGCCGGTCGACAAGGCGCGTGGCTATGCGGTGATCGACGTGCTGCGCGAGATCGGTGCGGCGAAGGGCCATTCGGTCGCGCAGCTCGCGCTGGGCTGGCTGCTCCACCAGCCGGCGGTATCGAGCGTGATCATCGGCGCCAAGCGGCCCGAGCAGCTGGCCGACAATCTCGGCGCGGTCGACATATCCTTCACCGCCGAGGAGCTGGCTCGCCTCGACGAGGCGAGCAAGCTCCCGGCGGAATATCCCGGCTGGATGCTCGAGCGCCAGAGCGGCTATCGCGGCGCGCCTTCGCCGCGGCGGTAGCCAAACTCCCTCTCCCATCGGGAGAGGGAAGTCGGACCTAGCCGTAGGTCACCACCAGCCGTTCGGCGAAGGGACCGTTCTTGCTCAGCTTGCCTTCCTTGCCGGCCGCGCGGCGCAGATTGGGTTGCTTGAGCAGCGGCTTGAGCATCAGGTGCAGCGTGGCATGGTTGATGTGCCGCCCGAAGCATTCGTGCAGCCCGAAGCCGAAATGCATGTAATCGCTTGCCGGCCGATCGGGATCGAAGCGCTTCGGATCGGCGACGCGGCGCGGGTCCATCATCGCCGAGGCGAAGGCGGCGAGCACCTGCGCACCGGCAGGAATCACCGTCGCGTGCGACGTGCCCCGGCCGATCGTCCAGTCCGCCAAGGCGACGCGCGGCAGGCCCGGCGCGAGCGGATCGAAGCGCATCGCCTCGAACACATAGCCGCGCAGCCGGGTATCGTCGTCGGCGCGCGCCGCCGCCTGCGCCTCGGCGAGAACCTTGGGCCGGCGGAGCAATTGCTCCATCGCCTGCGGCACCACCATCGGCGGCTGCGGCGGTCCGCCGACGATGAACCCCATCAGCGAGGTGCGGATGAAGTCGTCGCTGTACGCCGGATCCCCCGCCTTTTGCAGCGCGAGGCAGCGCGCGAGCACATCGTCGTTACCAGGATCGATGCGGCGGCGCGCGATCTCGTTCTGGATGTGCATGCGCAGCGCCGGCGCGATCTCATCGACTTCCTTGCGCAGCGCCGGATCATTGCCCTGGTCGACGAACTGGAACTCGAACAGCCGGGTTCCCCAGACGCGCAGATCGCCGCCGGGCGGATCGGGCACGCCGAGATAATCGCCGAGCATCGTGAAGGTGACGCGGCGCACCAATGTGTCGACCACGTCGATCCGGCCGCCGGCATCGGCGACGATCTGAGTCGCCTGCGCCTCGGTCCGCGCGGCGAGGTTCGGCAGATCGTCGGCCCGCACGACCTTGCGCATCGCCTCGGTGTCGCGGCGATACTCCGCGGTGTCGCCCATGCCGAGGAAGAAGGGCTGGTCGCCCATGATCACGTCGAGATGCGGCTTGTAGACCACCCCGAACACCGGATCGGTGGCGAACACCTCGCGCACATCGTCGTAGCGCGAAGTGAGATAATTGGTCTTGCCCAGCTTGCACACCGGCTTGAAGCGCCGGAGCAGGCTGAAGAAGAACGGCGCCGCCGACAACGCCGTCTGCTGCATCCAACCCTTGAACCCCTTGGCACGGGGGCGGAGCACGTCGCGGGAAGTGAGCGCGCTCATAGCGACGCCAGATACCGGATCGCCGGCATGCTCGGGAGGAAGAAATATTCGCCGCCCGCCATCTGGACGAAGGTGTCGACCTCGATGATCCGCCGGAGCGGCGTTTCGGGGATGGTCAGCATGCCCTTGGGTCCGAGCAGCGGATCGGTCTCGTCATAGAGGAAGGCGAAGTTCGGGTTGAGCATCCAGGTCTGCTGGACGAACTCGAACTGGCGGGTGATGTCGGTGTTGAGGCAGATGAACAGCAGCCCGCGATCCTTACCGTCGTCCTGCAGCGGATCCTTGATGTCCGTCCCGTATTTGCGCCCGCGGCGCAGGATGCGGTGGTTGTTCGCGGCGTCGAGCAGCGTCTGCTTGTCGCTCGGCTTGGGCGCGAGCCCGTCGCGCGGATTGCCGCGGCGGACATGGCTTCCGAGCGGACAGCCATGTCCCAACCGGTCGCGATCATAGAACAGGAAGTCGTTGTCGGGCTGGTTGTACTTGTCGACCGGCAGGACGCCGGTGGGGCTGACCGGGCAGAGCAGATTGCCGTCGAGATCGCGTCCGATCACGCGGCTGGCGAGCCACTGCGCGTCGATATGCCCCGAATGCTCGGGATCACGCTTGTTGACCCGCTCGGCGGCCTCGCCCATCGACTTCCAGAACGCCGCGACATTCTGCTTCAATTCGCGCACGACCATGTAGCTGCCGTCGAGCCCGAGATCGAGAAAGCCTTCGCCGCGTGCATGCGGCGGCAGGCCCGCCTCGCGGCCTTCGGGCGTGTCGATCACCACCGGGCCGAGCGCGACTTCGTGATGGCCGTTCATATGCCCCATCAGCACTTCGCCCAGCGGCACGCCGTTCCACGGGTCCTTGGGATAGTCGGCACCACCCTTGACCGTGACCACGCCCGGCTCGAACGGCGCGGGCTGCGACACCCCGTCGGCGAAGCCGAAATGCTCACGCGCGATGCCGCGTTCGTCGGGGCGCAGATCGAGCGGCAGATCATGGACGATCTTGACGTTGTGCGGCGCAAGCGCGTCGCCCACGGCCTTGCACCACGCCTCGGCCGATTCCTCGTCCTTCTCGTAAAGCAGGAGCAGCGCGTGCACGGTGACGGGGGTAGTCACATGTTCCTCGACCACCTTCTCCTCATCGTCGAAGGCGCGTGCCTCGGCATCGACTGCGGCATTGTCGAGCGGCGTGTTGCCGCTCCATTTGGGCCCGCCCTCGACTACCGTGCCGAGCCATTTGCCCTCGCGGCGGTCGCCGAGCCGGCGCAGCCGGTCCTCCTGGAACATGCCTTCTTTGAACGGGCGGTCGAACGAGGCCAACGTGTTGGCGTTGAGCCCCATTTTCCGCAGCCCCTCCCAGGTGAAGCCAAGCCCCGCGGCCCGCGCCTCGCGCCCATCGGCGTCGGTGATCGGGGCGATGGCGTGCAGCGCCTTGAGCCACGCGCCGCCGCCCTTTTTCGGCACTTCGTCCCAGCAGAACTGCAGGAACAGCGAGCGGCCGGTGGGCAGCGACGAAAAGCCGCTTACCACCATCCCCTGGGTCAGCGTGTCGTGCGGCGGGGCGAGCTTCCAGCTCGGCGGGCCCTTTTGCGGTGCGGCGCTCACAGGTCGTTGATCCACAAGGCGGCGTCCTTGTCCGAGAGGGTTCGCTTGCGGAGCCCGATCGCGATGCGGAAATTCCGCTCGATCTGCTCGGCGGTGAGGTTCTTGTAGGCCGAGTACCAGAAGCGGCTGACCGACATCGAATGCCGCGCCCATTCCTTGAACTGGCGGCCATGGCTGGCGCCGTCCTTGACGAGGAAGCGGGTGGGCGGGAAGCCGACCCCGCAGCACCAGGCCAGCGTCAGCCCGCCATGCGCCTTCTCGATGAAGTCATCGAGATAGCTCTCCCAGGTCTGGTCGAAGTTCGAGAAGAACATCAGCCGGCTGTTGTTGTTGACTCGCGCCCAATGGGCGAAATGGATCGTGCGCATCGAGCCGAGATAGCCCTGGCGGGCGACGATCCGCAGCACCAGCCCGAGCCCCATATGCCCGGCGCGGATCAGGATCGTGCGCAAGATGCCCGGCTTGATCAGCACCACCGATCCCATGTGATTCTGCGGGATCCAGTCCTCGCGCCGCGCCATCTCGCGCAGCATCCTGGGATCGACCGGCGGCGAATCCTGCGAGGCATCGGCGCGCTCGAGCACGCGCAGCCAGAGCACGATGCCGGCGACCGTGACCGGCGCGCTGGCAAGGCCCCAGAGCAGCCAGTTGATCATCCCGTGCCACGCCGCGTCGAAGCTCCGCGCGGTGAACAGCATCGACAGCGGCGTGCCGATCGCCACTGCGATCACGAGATAGCCGAGCACGAACAGCGCGAGCGGCACCAATTGCTGGAAGAACAGCTTCAGGAAGCTGAACCGTGTCGCCACCTCGGTTCCCGGCAGCGCGACGCCGATCTTGCCGAGCAGGGCGGCGAAGCCGAGGAACAGCACCGCCAGCAGGATGAAATAGCGGTCGAGCGGCATGATCAGGCTGAAGATCAGCCCCGGCACCGACAGCAGGAACACCGCGGCGATGACGAAGCCGATCAGCCGTACCCAGTCGCCGATATTCTCGGCGAGCGGAATCCGCTTCGGCGCAGGCTGGTCGAGCCAGCCGAAGCCCGGCAGCAGCGCGGCGCGCAGCCTGGCGTGGATCTGGCTCGGGCTCAGCACGCGATAGGGATTGGGCCCGTCGACATTGGCGCAGCGCAGCTCGACCCGCGTCGCCTCGAACAATTTATGCTCGGCGAGGATGCGGTCACGCGTCATGCCGCGATTGCCGTGGTGGAAGACGGTCGGCGTGAGCGTGCGCCGCTCGAGATAGGGCGCGATCGGCGCGCGCGCGTTCGCCGCGACGATCGAATCGAACAGCGGCCCGTCATTGTCGAGCGGCCGCTTGCAGCAGCGCAGCATCTGACGAAGGTCGGGCCCGATCGCCGATTCGAGCTGTGCCCAGAACGGGCCCTTCGCGCCGTCGAAATTCGCCTCGATCACGAACAGCGGATCATAGTCGAACCCCGGAAACACGCTCAGCGACATGAAGTGCAGCGCCGGCACGCGCGTCAGGAAGTCGGCGAACGGCCCCTCGCCTCCGGACGGATCGGTGCTGCGCCGCTTGCGCAATCTGTCGAGCAGCGACGACAGATGATCGTAGCTCTCCGGCTTAACCTCGAGCGCCACGGACAAGGTGGTTTGTCGCATGCCTCTCCCCCTTACGCACACGGTCGCCGCCCCTTGGCGAACCCGAGTCGCGGCGGAATGTCACACAGCCGTCAGGACAAAGATAGGACAGAACCGACGTGTGGCGCAGTAAATGCCATAACGGGTCAAGATGCCGTATTAATGAAATCAAGTACTTACCTGATTGCCTGCGAAAGAAACGCAGCAAACGAATCCGTAACCGTGTTTTTCGCGGCTAGCCGAAGGTCGTATCGAGGAACATCATCGCCGCGAGTCCGATCATCAGCCCGGTGCTCACCTTGCCGCCGCCGTTGATCCGCGCGTGCGCGTCGGGGATGATGTCGGACGCGACGACATAGATCATCGCCCCCGCGGCGAGCCCCAGCCCCCAAGGCAGGAAAGCCTGTGCCACCGCGACGATGCTCACGCCGATCAGCCCGGCCACCGGCTCGACCAGCCCGGAAGCGGAGGCGATCAGCACGGCCGGCCCGCGCGCATAGCCGATCGAGGTCAGCGCCACCGCCACCGCCAGCCCTTCGGGAATGTTCTGGAGCCCGATCCCCAGCGCCGTCACCCGGCCGGCATCGAAATCGCCGCCGCCGAAGCTCACGCCGACCGCCATGCCCTCGGGGAAATTGTGCAGCGTCACCGCCGCGACGAACAGCCAGATCCGCCGCACCGAGACGCTCGCCGCGGCGATTCCGGGCGGCCCGAGACCGAGCTTGTCGAGCGGCGGCACCCAATCGTTCAGCTTGGCGATGACGAAGGCGCCGAGCAGCACCGCGGCAACCACCGTGATCGACGCACCGGCCTCGCTCGCACCCTGCTGCCGCGCGACGTCGATCGCCGGCAGGATCAGCGAAAAGAAGCTCGCCGCGAGCATCACCCCCGCCGCGAAGCCGAGCAGCAGATTCTGCTGCTGGTCGCTCGGCCGACGCAGGAACAGTGCGGGCAAGGCGCCCAGCGCGGTGGCCATACCCGCGCACAGGCTGCCCAACGCCCCTGCGGCGACGATCTCGTTCACGGCGTCTGCACCAAAAGCCTCGGTCTCTGCGGTCCGCGACAGAGCAGTGTCGCTGCCGGCGCGTTTTTCAGCAACCCCTCCCCGCTCCGCCGGGTTCCCGCACCTCGGCGCGGGACAGGGAAAAGGGCCGCGGCGGGATGCCCGCCGCGACCCTTCACCTCCCCCCGGAGTGGATCAGAACTTGACTTCGACGCCCACGGTGAAGCTGCGCCCGCGCGGATCGGCGACGCGCGGCTCCCACGAGCCGCCGGCGCCGGTGTTGCCGTCATAGGTGATCGCGAAGGGCGGATCGGTATCGAACATGTTCCGTACGCCCATGGTGAGCTTGTAGTTCGGCGCGAGGCCGGTGTAGCTCGCCGACAGGTTGTAGATGATATAGTCCTTCACGAACGCATTGTATCCGGGCCGCGTGACCGTGCCCGCCGCGATGCCCGGCAGCGCGCCGTTCTTGTAGCCCTTGCGGAAGATCTGGCTGAGCGACAGGCTGATATCGTCGTTCGAATAAGTGACGAAGGCATTGTGCTTCCAGCGCACGCCGAGATCGCCGGCGAAGGTGAACACGCCGATCAGGCTCGGGCCATATTGCGCGGTCGGCGTCAACTTCTCGCGCTTCTTGAGCAGCAGCGTGCCGTCGAGGCCCGCCATGATCCGGCTGTCGCCGGCGAATTCATAGCCGCCGCGCAGCGAGACCTCGAGGCCCTGGGTGCGGCGCGAGCCGGCGTTGATCCAGCGCTGATCGATGCCGACGATGGTTCCCGTCTCCGGAGGATCGCGCAGGAAACGCTCGGGGAAGAGCGCAGCATTGTCGATCAGCTGACGCAGCGTGAGCGTCTGGATCGTATTGTCGACATTGATCATCCACCAGTCGACCGAGGCGCTGAATAGCGGCGCAGGCTGGATGACGACGCCGGCGCTGAGCTGCTTCGCCGTCTCGGGCCCCAGTTCGCGGTTGCCGCCGGTGAAGATGTTCGGGCGGATCTGGTCGCAGGGCGTGCCGGTGCCGACGGGCGCCGTCGGAACGCCGCCCGGGCAGCGCACCGGATCCGCGATATCGCTGCCGAGATAGGGCGCCTCGGTGACGCCGTTGTAGATCTGGTTGAACGAAGGCACGCGGAACGAGGTGTTGTACGATCCGCGGAACATGATCTGGTCGATCGGGCGGAACTTGATCGAGACCTTCGGATTGGTCGTCGTGCCGAACCCGGTATAGTCGTCGATGCGCACCGCGCCGGTAACTTCCAGACCCGGCAGCAGCGGCACCAGCATTTCGGCATAGGCTGCCTTGACCGTGCGGTTCTTCGGCGTGAGCGCGTTGACGTTGTCGAACGCCGCCAGGAAGATCACCGGAGCCGTCGCCGCAGCGGCCTCCGAGCCGTTGAACTCATAGGTCTCGCGCCGCACGTCGAGGCCCGCCGCGAGCTGGACGTCGCCGCCCCAGATGGGGAAGAGCGAGCCCGACACGGACACGTCGAACTGCTTCACTTCATACTGGCCGCCATAAAGCGTCGCACCGCGGGCGGAGACCGATTCGAGCGCGGCGAGGCCGGCATCGGTCTGGGTGGTGCTGAAGGGGTTGATCAGGCCGCTGTTCATCAGCCCGACGAGACCGCGCGGAGTCTGGCCGTTGATCGGCGCCGCGCCGGCGACCGCGGGCGCGTTGAGATCGAAGTCGCCATTGCCCAGCGTGCCGCGATAATAATAGCCGCTGCCGAGCACCGACGAGGACTCGCTCTTCGCGTAGGAGGCGCCGGCGCGATAGTCCCAGTCGCCGAGGCCGAACAGCGGGCCCTCGACGCCGAAGGCGGCACGGAAGGTCTTGGTGTCGGTCACATATTCGCGGGTGCCGCAGGCCATGCAGCGCCAGCGATAGGCGATCGGCCGGCCATAACGGGCGTCGAGCGCGCCCGCCTGCGCGGGAAAGGCGGCGCGAATGGCGTTGAACACGCTGTTATAGGTCGCCGCGGTCAAGCTGTTGAGCGGATAGGCGATCGCGAGATTGGTCGTGTTCGCGGTGAGCTGCGCGTTCGAGAAGCGCTTGGCCGAAGTCGCATCCGAGCCGGTGACCTCGAACGACATCTGGTGTCCCTCGCCGAGATTGACGACGCCGCGGCCATAATAGGTCAGCGTGTTGATCGGCTGCTGGAGCACCGCGGCGCGGCCGGTGTCCCATGCGCAGGCATAATAGGCACTCGGCGCGTTCCACAGCGCCTCGTCATAGGGCAGTCCGCCATCCATTGATCCGCAACCGGCGCCGCCGGGCAGATCGAGGATGTTGATGCCGCCGGCCGCCGCATTGGCGCCGTTGGGCGCGACGAGGTTGAGGCCGGTGAGCAGCGTACCGTTCTGCGTGATGCTGTTCGGCCGGGTGTTGGCGCCGATGTTGAACGCCGTCGCGACCGGCGTGCCGCGCGTGTCGATCGAGAGCCCGCGATCGGGTTGATAGCCGTTGACGAAGGGTCGATCCTCGCCGCGCAGCGCTCTGTTCCAGCTATAGGCGACCGCGCCCATCACGTTGAAGCCGTCCTTGTCGAGGTCCCCATAGCCGGCGATGCCCGAGAGCCGGTAGATGTTGCCGCCACCGGCTTCGGTGACGTCGGTGAAGCCCTGGAAGCCGAGGCCCTGATAATCCTTGCGGGTGATGAAGTTGATCACGCCGCCGACCGCGTCCGTGCCGTAGATCGCGGAGGCGCCATCCTTGAGCACCTCGACGCGCTCGATCGCGGCGAAGGGGATCTGGTTGACGTCGACCGCGCCGCCGGTGAGGCCGTGCGCGGCCACGCGGCGGCCGTTGAGCAGCACCAGCGTCGCGGCGCTTCCCTGCCCGCGCAGATTGGCGGCCGAAAGTCCGTTGGTGCCGCGTTGCGCGCCCGACGTCACGTCGGCGTTCGAGGCGAGATTGTCCGCGCCGCTGCCGTTGGTCGACAGGAACATGATCAGCTGCTCGGGGCTGCTGATGCCGTTGCGCTGGATCTCCTGATTGGTGATGATCTGGAGCGGCAGCGCCGAATTGTTCGGGTTCTGGCGGATGCGCGAGCCGGTGACGAGGATCTCCTCGTCGCGGCGAGGCCCCTGATCGGCGCTCTGCCCGGCATCCGACACCGGGATAGCCGCCCCCGTCGGCGTTGCGGCCTCGGGAGTCGACTGCCCGCTGTCGGTTTGCGCGCACGCAGGTGCCACGAGCGCAAGCGCGGCGAACGCCGTTCCCGATACAAGAAGAGTCTTGAACGACGTGAATCCAGCCATGTTATGTGCCCCCATCATCCCGCCTGCCCACGGCGGGACCCGAACATTAAGTAACAGGAATGTTGCGCCGGGCCATAGTTTCTATTCGCCAAGTCATAGCCTTACCGCATGTTCGACGGCGAACCGTGGCTCCGCCGCAACAGTCGCCATTGACTGGCGCGGGGCGGCAGGCGAGCGTGGCAGCAGGCTGGCCCCGGGGACGACAATGACGCAATATTCGATACCTGATCGATCGGTCGCCGCGCTTGGCTGAAACCCCAGTCGCCGGCGCCAGCGGCATTCCACGCGGCTTCCCGCGCATGGCACTTTATGTGCTGCTCGGCTTCTCGGCCGGGCTGCCCTTCTACATGTTCTCGACCGTGCTCAGCGTGCGGCTCGCCGATCACGGCGTCGCGCTCGCGATCATCGGCTTCTTCGCCTGGGTGCAGTTGCTGCCCACCTTCAAGTTCCTCTGGGCACCGCTGCTCGATCGCTACGACGTGCCCGGTTTCGCGCGCTTCTTCGGCAAGCGGCGCGGCTGGATCATGCTGTCGCAGCTCGGCATCTTCAGCTCGATGCTGGCGATGGCGCTGTTCCACACCGATGCCAGCCTGCCGCTGACCGCCTTGTTCGCGGTGCTGCTCGCCTTCTGGACCACCACGCTCGAGGTCGCTGCCGATGCGTGGCGCATCGAGCTCGCCCCTACCCCGGAGGAGCAGGGCCCGGTCGCCGCGTCGAACCTCTGGGGCTATCGCACCGCGATGGTCGCGGCGGGGAGCGGCGCCCTGCTCTTCGCCGATGCTGCGGGCGGGGTCGCGCCGATGCTGCGCAGCATCGGCATCGCGCCAGGCTGGCAGGCCTCGTATCTGCTGATCGCCGCCGGCGCCGCCGTTCCCCTGCCGATCCTCGCTTTGCTGCCGCGCCAGCCCGGCTGCGGCGGCGGGCGCGCGGTGTCGCTCGCCACGGGGTTCGCCGCGAGCGCTGCCATCCTGCTCGCCTTCGCCGCCGCGACCGCGGCGATCGGCTGGCTGCTCCTGAGCACCGCTGCCGCCAGCGGCATCAGCTCGAAGACGAACGTGACCACCCCGGTGCTGGTGATCGCCATGGCGCCCTTCGTGGTCATGGCGCTGCTGACGCCGTGGATCCGCAAGCTCGCGCCTGATTCGGGCCCGCGCAGTTCGGCGGCGATCGGACCCTATGTCGACTTTTTCTGGCGCTACGGCTTCATGGCGATCGCCGTGCTCGCCTTTGTTTCGGTCTATCGGATGGGCGATGTCCTCGCGCTGGTGCTGTCCAAGCCGATGATCCTCAGCCTCGGCTATACCAAGACGCAGATCGGTTGGGCGGACGGCGCGGTGGCGCTGATCGCGAGCATCGTCGGCGTCGGGCTGGGCGGATGGATGGTGACGCGGTGGCGCTGGGGCGTGACGCTGACCGCCGGCGCGATCTTCGCCGCGCTCGGCAATTTCGGCTTCGTCTGGCTCGCGCACCAGCCGGTGAACCAGAATACGCTATATCTCGCCACCGCTGCCGACCAGTTCGGCAACGGCATGGCGGGGGCGGTATTCGTCGTCTACCTGTCGATGCTGTGCAACCCGCGCTACCCCGGCGCGCAATATGCTTTCCTCTCAGGCTTCGCGTTCATGCTGTCGCGGCTGCTCGCGGGCGCCGGCGGGCAGCTCGTCGAGCGGCTCGATGCCGCGGGCTATAACGGCTTCGACCTGTTCTTCCTCGCCTCGGGCGTGGTGAGCCTCGCGGCTTTGCTGTTCCTGCCCCTGCTCGCCAGAGCGCAGCCGCGCGCGGACGATCGGCCATGATCGATGCGGCCTTCGCGCCCGCCGTCGCGGCGATCGCCGACGGACGCATTCCCGGCGCGACGCTCGGGATCGCCGCCGCCGATGGCCGCCGCTGGATACGGCATGCGGGCAAGGCGGCGCTGGTGCCCGAGCCCGAGGATTTGACTGAGGACCATTGGTTCGACCTCGCCTCGGTTTCCAAGGTGATCGCCACCACGACGATGATCCTGCGCCTCGCCGATCTGGGGAAGCTCGATCTCGATGCGCCGCTCACCAGCGCGATCCCCGACCTGCGGCAGTACGATGTCGCCAATGCCGCCGAGCGCAAGCTGACCTTCCGCGACTGCCTCGCGCACCGGACCTTCTTCCCCGCGGTCGAGCCGATCTACACCTATGGCGACGATCCGGCGCGGCTGCGCGCCTTTGTCCTCCAGCGCGAATGGCGCCACGGACCGCCGGTCTATTCGGACATCAACTTCATCCTGCTCGGCATCGCGATCGAGCGGATCACCGGCGCGCCGCTCGGTGCCTGGGATCTGGGCGAGGGCCTCAGCTTCGGACCGCCCCCCGGCCCCGCGGTCGCCACGGAGGCATGCAGCTGGCGTGGCCGCGTGCTCAAGGGCGAGGTGCATGACGAGAATTGCTTCGCGATGGGCGGCCAGACCGGCCATGCCGGGCTGTTCGGCACCGTCGCGGGCGTACTCGACTTCGCGCAAGGTCTGCTCGACGGCAGCGGTGCGAGCCCGGCGATGCTCGAAGCGATCCGCACCCCGCAATATGAACACCGCACCTGCGGCTGGGAGCGCAAATTCGCCGGCTGGTCGGGCGGCCAGGCCTGCTCCACCGAGACGATCGGCCATACGGGCTTCACCGGCACCGGCCTGTGGGTCGATTTCGACCGCGGCCTCGCCTGGACCCTGCTAACCAACCGCGTCCACCCGACCCGGCACCGGGAGAGCGGCATCTTCCAGCTGCGGCCCGAGACGGGGGACGCGGTGATCGCGGCCTGGGATCAGGGCGCCTGACGCTCCATCGCGTCGACCAGATCCTTGGTTTCCTTGAGCCCCAGACCCGTCGCGTCGCGCGCCAGCTTGATCGCGTCGATCTTGCGGCCGGCGGCGAGCAGCGCGCGAACCTGTCGCTCGACTTCGGCGGGCAGCGTGCCGGCCGGCAAGGTTGCGGGAGAAACGCCCGCGACCGGCGCGGGGCGGCGGGCGCCATAGGCGTGCGGCGCATCACCCATCAGCGGATCGCGCTTGCGCGTGGATCGCAGCGCCATCGCGGCCAGCACGAGGATCAGCAGCCCGGCTGCGATCAGGACGGGAAGCGGAACGAACATGGCGCCGATGCTAGTTCGCCTCGGCAACCAGCACCAGCGCCGCGTCCATGAACTTCGTCGCGCCGGCATCGGCCGGCACGTCGTTGGCGAAGGCCGAGAAGGTCAGCGTCTTGCCGCTCTTCGCGATCAGATAGCCCGACAGCGCGTTGGTCGCGTTGAGCGTCCCCGTCTTGGCGAACAGCTTGCCTTCCAGCGAGGTGCCCTTGAACCGTCGCTTCAGCGTGCCGTCGACACCCGCCACGGGTAGCGAGGCGCGCCATGCCGTCCCCCAGGGCTGGGCGGCGATCCAGCGCAGCATCTTGACCGCGCCGCGCGGGGCGACGCGGTTGTAGCTCGACATGCCCGATCCGTCGGACAGGTCCCATGCCGTGCGCGGCACCCCCGCCGTCTCGAGCATCGCGCGGACTTCGACCACCCCGTCGGCGATCGAGCCCGTCCCCCGGCGCAGCCCGGTGCGGCGCAGCAGCAGCTCGGCGTGGAGATTCTGGCTCACCTTGTTGATGATCACCACGTCTTCGGCGAGCGGCGACGGAGTGAGCTTGGCGAGCGCGGGCTGCACAGTGGGTCGGGCCGCGGCGGCGCCTGCGCGATTGCGGGGATCGTCCTCGGGCATCAGCGCCCGGTGCCGTGCCGACACAGCGCCGGTCACCTTGACGCCGCGCGCCGCGAGCAGACCCTTGAGCCGCCACGCGGCGTAGTGCGCCGGATCGTCGATCCCGACGCTCTCGGGATCAGGCTTGGCGTCGACGCCGATCGTGCCGGTCAGCCGCAACAAGGTGCTGTTCGGCGCGCGGTCATAGCCGATCTTGCGCTCGGCGCCGGGCACGGTGACGGTACGATTGTCGACGGTGAAATAGGGCAGCGGCAGCACCACTTTCGCCGGCGCGCCCACTGCGCCGGGCGTGACCTCGACGACGAGCTCGTTATTGTCGAGCGTCAGCGCCGAGATGCCGGTCCCCGAGCTGCTGGGGATGTTGTTCCAGCTCATGCCCGGACTCCAGCGCTGGTCCGGAAACAGCGTGTCGTCGCCGACGACGTTGCGCACCTGCCGCGTCTTCGCCGCCACGGCGTCTGCGAGCATCGCGAGGCAATCGACCTTGCAATCGTCGGCGCTCGACAGCCGCGCATCGCCATGCCCCTCGAGGATCAGATCCTGCCCCTCGAGGCGCACCGCCGCGCCGCCCGTGGCATCGGGCTGGTCGAGTCCCGGCAGCGAGGCATAGGCCGCCGCGGTGGTGAACATCTTGGTGTTCGACGCCGGGATGAAGCGCCCGTCGGGATTGACCGCGACGATCTCCCTGCCCTCGGCATCGGTGACCACCAGCCCGAAGCGCGTGCCGGTCGCGGCTTCTCCGAGCGTCGCCTCGACACGCTGCTGCAGGCTTTGCGCGGCGACGGGGCTGGCGGTGACGAGGAGGAGCGGGAGCAGGAACGATCGTTTCATGTCCGAAAGCCTAGAGCCAAACCGCGCACGGGCAAGCGCCCAGCCGGGCACCGGGGCATAACCGGCGGGTATTGCTGCGCCGTCATCCCCTGTTTCGCCGCAATGACGAAGGGAGGCAGACACGCACGCCCCGGCACCCTAAGCTCAATCCTCCATGCGCGCCGCCCCCGAGCTCTTTCTCCTCGCCCAGAACCTCGCTCGCGCCGGCCGGCTCGACGAGGCGCGTGCCGCCTATGCGCGCAGCCTCGACGCGCATCCCGATTTCCTGCCCGGCTATCTCGCACTGAGCGGGCTCGCCGCGCATCTGGGCGATGGCTCGGGCGCGATCGAGGTGCTGCGCGCCGCGCTGGCACGTGCCGAAGGCAACGCCGCCGCGCGCCACGCGATCCGCCGGCCGCTCGCGGGGCTGCTCGCGACGCTGCGCCCCATCGCCTGGGACGCGCGCCTCGCGGCGGACCTGCGCGCCTGTCTGACCGACGATCAACTCGACCCGCAGCCGCTGGCGCGGGCGAGCGCCGAATTGCTGCTGCATGCCGACGAGGCAGACCCGCTCTGGACGCGCTTCCTCACGCGCTGCATCAACACCCATCCCGCGATGGAAGCGCGCCTCGTCGCACTGCGCGACGCGTTGATCCGTGCGGGCGACGCGACCGCGCCGCTGATCCCGGCGCTGGCGTGTCAGGCGTTTGCCAACCAATATGTCTGGCCCGCGCCCGAAGCGGCGACCGAAGGACCGCTGCGCGCGCTCGTCGAAGCACCCGGCGATCTCCCCGGCGATCCCGCCTGGCAGCCGCTCGCCGATCGCCTTCACACGGTGGCGGACGAACGCGATCGCGCCGCAGCGATCTCGAGCTTCTCCGAACCACAGGGCATCTCGGCCGAAGTCCGCCGCCAATATGAGGAGCATCCTTATCCGCGCTGGCAGGCCCCGCCTGCCTCGCGCCGGACCGATTTCGCCGCGCATCTCGCCCGCCTGCCCGGCATCGACCGTGCCGCACTGCCCCAAGCCCCTTTCCGCCTGCTCGTCGCCGGCTGCGGCACCGGTTTCGAGGCGATCGATATGGCGCGGATAGACGCCGGCCTGTCGGTCACCGCGATCGATCTCAGCCGCGCCAGCCTCGCTTTCGCGCAGCGTTGGGCCGACGAACTTGGCATCGCCAATATCCGCTTTCTGCACGGCGACATCCTTGCGCTCGACCGGCTCGGCGAAGGCTTCGACGTCGCGACCAGCACCGGCGTGCTCCACCATATGGCCGATCCCGATGCCGGCCTCGCCGCCATCGTCCGCGTGCTGCGTCCAGGCGGCGTGGTCCGGCTCGCGCTCTACAGCCGCCGCGCCCGCGCGCCCGTCCGCGCCGCGCATGCGCTGATCGCCGAACGCTGCTGGCAAGCGGACGCCGAAGGCATCCGCGCCTTCCGCGCGCATGTCCTGTCGCTGCCGGCCGACGATCCGCTCACGGCGCTACGCGAGAGCGACGATTTCTACAGCATCAGCGGCTGCCGGGATCTCGTGTTTCACGCGCATGAGCGGCACTACCGCTGGCCCGAGATCGCCGCGCTGATCGCAGGGGCAGGGCTGCGGCTGGCCGGCCTCGATGCACCGCCCGAGGCGGTGGCACACTTCCGCCAGATGCACGGGGAGGCCGATCCGTTGGACCTCGATCTATGGGATGCGGTCGAGTCGGAGCAGCCGTTCCTGTTCGCGGGAATGATCGCCTTCTGGTGCCAGAAGCCCGGTCAGGCGTAGTCCTTCGCGCGATAGACTTCTTCGTCGAGCTCGCCTTCCCAGCGCGCCACCGTCGTCGCGACGGTCAGATTGGCGCTCGCGCTCGGCACCGTGCGGGTCATGTCGAGCAGCCGGTCGAAAGGCAGCACGAAGCCGACCACCAGCGCCGTCTGCTCGGGCGGCACCCCAACCGCCGAGAGCACCGCGGCGAGCATGAACAAGGAGGCCGATGGCACCGGCGCCGTCCCGAAGGCGGCGAGCGCGCCGGTCAGCAGCACCACGCCATAGACCTGCGGCGTCAGCGGCGTGCCGAACGCCTGCAGCGCGAACATCGAGAGCAGCCCGACATACATCGCGGTGCCGTCCTTGCCGATGCTCGCCCCCAGCGGAAGCACCGTCGAGAAGACCGGCCGCGCCACCCCCAGATTGTCCTGCGCGACGCGCATCGCCACCGGCAGGGTCGCCGAGCTGGACGCGGTCGAGAAGGCGACGACCAGCGCGTCGACGATGCCGCGGAAGAAAGGCAGCAGCGGCAATTTGGCGAGCAGCCTCAGGATCAGGCTGTGCACCACGACGATCTGGATCAGCGAGCCGAGCACCACCGCCAGCGCCAGCCAGCCGACATTGACGAACACCGCCGCGCCGTTCGCCGCCACCGCATTGGCGATCAGCGCGAACACGCCGAAGGGCGTCGCCTCCATCACGATCCCGACGACCTTGAGCAGCACTGCCGAGGTCGATTGCAGCAGCGAAGCAAAGGGCTTCCCCGGCTCGCCGGCCACCACCGTGCCGACCCCGACGAGGATCGCGACGAAGATCAGCGCGAGCATATCGCCCTTGGCGAGTGCTTCGAAGATGTTGAGCGGGATGATCCCGATAAGCTGCTGGTAGGGCGTTACCGGTTCGCCCAGCGCATGCGCGGTCGCAGTGCCGAGCGGGGCACCGACACCCGGCTGGACGAGGGTCGCGACCAGCATGCCGACCGACACGGCGACCGCCGTGGTCAGCGCGAACAGCCCGATCGTCCGTCCGCCGAGGCCGCCGAGCCGTTTGGGATCGGCGAGCGCGGTGATTCCCGCCGCGATCGTCACCAGCACGATCGGCGCGACCAGCATGCGGATCGCGCGGACGAACAGGTCGCCCATGAACTGGACGTAGGGCGTGCCCTGCGGCCAGACGAACGCGAAGACGAGCCCGAGCGCCAGCGCAGCGAGCACGCGCTTCCACAAAGCGATGGCGAACCACCGGTTCAGCATCAGCGGCACGTCCCCGCGGTCGGCCGATGCGCCAGCGCGCGGCCGGCGGCCTTGCCGGTCAACGCGCCCTTGTCGAGCGCGACCGCGCCGTTGACCACCACGGTCTGCACGCCCTGCGCGAGCAGGGTCGCCTGCTCATAGGTCGCCCGCGCGGCATAAGTGTTGGGGTCGAACACCACGACATCAGCGAACGCCCCCGGCCGCAAATGCCCGCGCCCGGCGAGCCCGAAAGTGTCGGCAGTCAGCGCCGAGCTGCGTTCGATGAACTGGCGCAGCGTGATCACGCGATCGGTCTTGGCGTACTTGTCGTACTTGCGCGCGAAGCTGCCATAGACGCGCGGATGTCCGCCCGAGGCATCCGAGCTGGTCATCACCCAGGGCTGCTGCATGAACTTGCCGATATCCGCCTCGCTCTGGTTGAACGAGACCACCCCCGGATCGTCGATACGGATCACCGCGATCGCGGCGCTCACCGGATCCTGGCCCAGTTCCTTCGCGACATCGGCGAGTGTGCGGTTCGCGTATTTTCCCTCGACAATCAATAACTTGTCGGCGCCGCCGCGCTTGCGGAGGTTCTCGGCCGTCCCCGCGCGCAGCTTCTCGGCCAGCGCGGGATCGTCGAAGCGCTTGAGCAACGCCTGCCGCCCGCCATCCTGCGCCCAGAGCGGCATCAGCGAGGCGACGAGGCTCGTCCCGCTCGCCGACCAGGGATATTGATCCGCGGTTACCTTCTGCCCCGCACGGCGCGCCGCCTCCACTTTGGCGATGATCGCCGGTGCCTGACCCTGCACATCGACGCCGAGCGCCTTGATATGGCTGATATGCGCCGGCAGCCCGCCCTGCCTGCCGATCGCGATCGCCTCGTCGATCGCCGCGGCGAGGCCGACGGTGTAGGAGGATTCGTCGCGGATATGGCTGTCGTAGACGCCGCCGCGCTTGCCCGCCTCGCGCGCGAGCGCGACGACTTCGCCGGTCTTCGCGAAGCTCTGCGGCGCATAGAAGAGTCCGGTCGAAAGCCCGAGCGCGCCTTCGCACATCGCGGTCGCGACCAGCGTCTTCATCTGCGCCAGCTCGGTCTCGGTCGGCACGCGATCGGCCTCGCCGACCACTTTCTCGCGCACCGCACCGAAGCCGACATAGGCGGCATAATTGATCCCCACCGGCTTCGTCGCGGCGCTGCCGAGCACCTTCACGACATCGGGGCTGCCGCCGCCGTCATTGCCGATGAACGCGGTGGTCACGCCCTGCATCAGGAAGGCGGGGACGAGCCGCTTCTGCGCGTCGTCCGAAGCGAGCTCGCCGCCCATATGCGTATGCGGATCGATGAAGCCCGGCGCGACGATCATGCCCCTTGCGTCGATCACCCGCGCGGCGGTCACATTGGCGTGGCGGCTCACCGAGACGATCTTGTCGCCCGTTATCGCGACATCGCCGACAAAGGGTTCGGCCGAACCGGTGTAGATCGTGCCGCCGCGGATCAGCAGATCGACCTTGTGCGGGGCAGGCGATGTCGCCCCCAGCGACAAGGTCGCGATCCCGAGCAGCAGCGCGACCTTCATAGCGTTCCCCAGAAACCCTCTTGCGGCGGCCATAGATATCCGCCTTCGTCGCGCACCCCGCGCGGACGATCCTCCCTGAGCCAGATCGGACCGTCAAGGTCGACGAAGTCGCTCATCCGCGCGACATGGAGCGCCGGCGCGATCGACAGCGACGAGCTGATCATGCAGCCGGTCATCAGCCCCAACCCGCGCGCACGCGCCGCTTCGGCCAGCGCCAGCGCCTCGGTGAGCCCACCCGATTTGTCGAGCTTGACGTTCACCACCTGATAGCGCCGCGCGACGGCGTCGAGATCGGCGGCGACATGGACCGATTCATCGGCGCAGATCGGCACGTGCGGCGCGAAATCCTCGAGCCATTCGTCGGCGTCCGCGGGCACCGGCTGCTCGAGCAGATCGACCCGCAGCGCCACCAGCACATCCTGCATCGCGCGAACCAGCCGTTCGTCCCAGCTCTCATTGGGGTCGACGATCAGCTTCGCGTCTGGTGCGGCGTTGCGCACCGCGCGGATCTGCGCGTCGGGAATGCTCGCATCGACCTTGACCTTGATCAGCGGCGCGTCGGCGATCTTGCTCGCGGCGACCGCCATCGCCATCGGCGTGTCGATCCCGATAGTGAGCGCGCTGACCAGCCGCTCGGGCTCGGGCGCGCCGATCTTCGCGGCGACGCTGCGGCCCGAAAGCCGCGCCTCGAGATCCCAGAGCGCGCAGTCCAGGGCGTTGCGCGCAGCGCCGGGCGGGAGCAGCCCGAGCAGCTGCGCGCGGTCCGCGCCGCTTTCGACGGCGACGCGCACATCCTCGATTCCGGCAAGCGCACTTTCGATGCTCTCGCCATAGCGGGCATAGGGCACCCCCTCGCCACGCCCGATCATGCCGCCCTGCTCCAGCTCCACCGTGACCACCTCCGCCTGCGTCTTGACGCCGCGGGAGATCCGGAAGGGCTGGGCTAGAGGGAAGCTATCGTGCTGCGCGCGGAGGGTGCGGAACATAGCAGTTCGTCGAGGATCGCCTCGACGCCAAAGGCGATCGGATCGGTGCAGGGCAGGCCGTAACGGTCCTCGGTCCGCGCGCACAGCGCCCGCGCCGCGGACGCGTCCATTGCCGAGGTGTTGAGGCAGATGCCGACCGCGCGGACATCGGGGCTGGTCAGCCGCGCGACGAGCAGATTCATTTCGATGCACTCACCGAGATCGGGCAGCGCCCGGCCGGGAATGCCGCGCATGTCGACCCGGCTCGGATCGTGGCACATCACGATCGCCTCGGGCTGCGCGCCGTGGAGCAGCCCGGTCGAGACGCCCGCGAAGCTCGGGTGGAACAGCGAGCCCTGCCCCTCGATCAGATCCCATCCATCATCGTCGCGCGCGGGGGCGAGCTGCTCGATCCCGCCCGAGATGAAATCGGCGACCACCGCGTCGATCGGCACCCCGCCGCCCGCGATCAATATGCCGGTCTGGCCGGTGGCACGGAAATCGGCCTTGAGCCCCCGCGCGCGCATGCCCTGGGTCAGCGCGAGCGTGGTGTACATCTTGCCGACCGAGCAATCGGTTCCGACCGTCAGCAGCCGATGTCCGGCGCGCCTGTAGCCATTGCCCACCTTCATGTGCGCCGGCGGATCGCGCACGTCGAACAGCTGGAGGCCCTTCTCCTTCGCCAGCGCCGCGAGCCGCGGCTCATCGCGCAGCCTTTGGTGGAGCCCCGAGGCGACATTCATCCCCGCTTCGAGCGCGGCCGCGGCGTCGTCGACCAGATCGCGGCCGAGCATCCCGCCCGAATTGGCGATGCCGAGCACCAAAGTTCGCGCGCCCGCGGCCGCGCCTTCGGCGATCGTCTTGCGCGGCAGATCGAGCGTGAGCGGGCAATCATCGTGGCGGAACTCGCCGACGCAATCTTCGGGGCGGAAGGTCGCGAGCCCTCTGGAGGTCTTGATACCGACGGAGTCGGTGCTGTGGCCGAGATAGAGCAAATAGGGAGCGGGGATCATCACCGGCCATCCGTAATCCGCGCGCCCAAAAGTCTGCGCATAATGTCTGGGCCAAGCGGCATAGCCCCTTGTTATGGCCCGTCAGGCGACGTCGATCACGCTACGCAACGTCTTGAGGAAATCGGTCGCGAGCGCGGTCAGCGGCCGATTGTGCAGATACATCGCATGAACGCCGAAAGTGATCGGCGGTTTCAATGGCCGCATCGCCAGCCCCGGCGCGAGCGAGGCCTGCGCGGTGAAGCTGTCGACCACCGTCATCCCCACGCCCTGCTGCACCAGAGCCGCGGCGATGTAGAAGGTGCGCGCGAGAATGACGTCGTCGAGCACCACGCCCTGGCGCTGGACTTCCTGCGTGAACAGCTGCCCCATCGGCCCGCTGGTCGCGAGGCTGATGAAGCGGTGCCCCTCGAGGCAGCTCAGATCGCAGCGCGGCGGCGCATCGGGCATGTCCTGCTCGCGATAGAGCACCACCAGCTCGCCTTCGCCGAGCGGCTTGCAGTCGAGCGGCGCCGCGGGAGGCACCTCATAGGCAATGGCTATATCGGTCTCGCGCTCGAACAATTTGCGCAGCAGATCGTCGTGATGGACCGTCTGCAGGTCGAACTTCACATTCTCGCGAGTCTCGAGGAACTTCGCCACCGCGGTCGGCAGCGCCTGCAGCGCGAGGCTGGGCAGCGCCGAGACGCGCAGCATGCCCCCGGCGCCGCGGCGCAGATTCTTGCCGGCCTCGCGCAGCGCGTAGACGCGGTCCTGGATCTCGGAGACTTCGGTGAACAAAGTGTGCGCGTCGTCGGTCGGCACCAGCCGGCCGTTGGTCCGCTGGAAAAGCTGGAAGCCGAGCAGCGATTCCGCATGGCGCAGCATCTTCGACACCGAAGGCTGCGAAACGTTGAGCGCCCGCGCCGCCCCGCTGACCGAGCCGTTCACATAGACGGCGTGGAAGATTTCGATATGCCGCAAGTTCATAGGTCGGAAGACTATAGCGATTTGCGAAAAGTAAAAGCGCTGGTCATGCTCGGGCGATGTTGCTCCCCGCCCTGCTCCTCGCGGCCGTGCCGCAGGCCGCGCCCGAGCCCGTCGCGACGGTGCGCATCGCCTTCGATCGCAAGCGCGAAATTGGGGTCTCGGCCTCGGGCTATGCCAATCTCGCAGCGCAGCGGCCGGTCACGCCCGACGACCCCGTCCGCGTCGCCTCGGTCTCCAAGCTCGTGGTGGCGATCGGGGTATTGCGGCTGGTCGAGCAGGGCAGGCTGAACCTCGATGCCGACGTGTCGAAGACGCTGGGATGGAAGCTGCGCAACCCCGCTTTCCCCGATACCCCGATCACGCTCCGGCTGCTGCTCTCGCACCGCTCGAGCCTGACCGACAATATCGACTATGTCCTGCCGCTCGACGCCGACATGGCCGAGGTCCTGCGCGACCCGAGGGCCTGGGACGCCGAACATGCCCCGGGCAACTTCTTCCGCTACACCAACTTCAATTTCCCGGTGATCGCCGCGGTGATGGAGCGCGCCACCGGCGAGCGCTTCGACCGGCTGATGGACCGGCTGGTGCTCAGGCCGCTCAAGCTCGACGCCTGCTATAATTGGGCGAGCTGCTCTCCCGCGACCGCCGCCCGCGCGGTGGCGATCTACCGTTCGAGACAGGCGACCAAGGACGATCACAAGGGCGTCCCGCCCGCCTGCGCGGTCACGCCGGCGCGCGACGGCAGCTGCGATCTCGGCAAATGGCGCGCCGGTGCCAATGGCGCGATCTTCTCGCCGCAGGGCGGGCTGCGCATCTCGGCGCGGGGGCTCGCGAAGATCGGCCGGCTGCTGCTGGGCAATGGCCGGGTCGACGGCGTTCGCCTGCTCGCGCCGAAGTCGATCGCCTTGCTCGAAACCCCGCTCTGGACCTTCGACGGCGCCAACGGCGACACCAGCAACGGCTTTTATTGCAGCTACGGCCTTGCGGTGACCTTCCTTCCCACCGCGCGCGCCGGCTGCAGCGACAATCTGTTCGGCGACACGCGCCCGCGCCTCGGCCATGGCGGCGAGGCCTATGGCCTGCGCTCGGGGCTTTGGCTCGACCGCGCTTCGGGAGCCGGCGTGGCCTTCTTCGCCACCGACGTACCTGACACGGCCGGCGTCCGCTCGGCCTTCACGCCGGTCGAGGAAGCCCTCGCCGCCCCCCCCGCGCTGAATTCCTCCACAAAATATTAAGCATACCCCCCGCACATCACCGCAATCCCGCCGCAAAGCTGGGTAGGATAGCCAATACGAAGTGAATCGCTTTGGCCGGGGGGTCGGGGTTCGTGAAAACGCTTCTTCTGTCGTTGCTTGCTCTGGCCGAAACGGGGGCGCCTGTCGTCGCGCCCCCGATCCCGGTGTCGCCGATCGCCGTGTCCGCCGAGCGCCCGCGCGTCGCGATCATCGACAGCGGCGTCGCGAAGACCGCCGAGCTCGCCCCGCTCGTCTCCGCCGAATATGACATGGCCTCGGCGCCCGGCCGGCCCGAATTCCGGCCGCGCTACGATCACGGCACGATGGTCGCGACGATCCTCGCGCGCGCCGCGAATCGCCAGGTCGAGATCATCTCGCTGCGCATCGACGATCCCGCCGGCTGCCCGGCGGGCGCCAATCCGCCCTGCCAGCCCTCCGCCGCGCCGGTCGTGCAGGCGATTCGCCGCGCCACCGAGCTCGGGGTCGACGCGATCAACATCTCGCTGGCGCTCGACAAGGATCCGTCGATCACCGCCGCCATCGCCGAGGCCGCCGCCAAGGGCATCCGCGTAGTGATGGCGGCCGGCAACAACGGCTATGACCATCCCGGAAATCTCGATCCGGCGCGCGCCGCCTATCCCAATGCCGTGCTGGTCGGCGCGATCGACTCCGCTGGCCAGCCGTGGAGCGGCACCAATCGCCCCGATGCGGCACCCGAGGGCTATAATTATGCGTGGCAGCTCGGCGTGAAGGTTCCCACCGCCGCGATCGACGGCCGCCCGGTGACCGGCACCGGCACCTCGTTCGCCGCCCCGCTCGAGACCGCGCATTTCCTGACGACACGGACGCTGGCCAGCAAGGTGACCACCGGGAAGTAGGCGCCCGGCCTATTCCTCCCATACCGCCGGATCGAAGGCGAAGGCGCGGTCGAGCGCGAGCCGACCCGCGGGCGTCACCGTCACGGCGCGCGAGCCTTCCACCCGCCGCATCCAGCCATTGCCGAGATACGCCGCGAGCAGCGCAGCACCCACCGCGCCGGCGAGATGCGACCGCCGTTCGCTCCAGTCCATGCAGGGGCGGCACCAGGTGCGGCGCCCGCGCGAAGCCAGGCGAATCGCATCGGAATCGACACCGATCGTGCGCAACAGCGCCTCGCCCCGCTCGGTAAGCGCCCCGCCATCTTCCGACAGCTCGAGCTCGCCGCGTTCGATCATCCGGTCGGTGACTGCCACCGCGATGCGCCCGGCGAGATGATCGTAGCAAGTCCGCGCCCGGCGCAGCGCCGCATCGCGCGGCCCCGTACGAACCGCCGGTCGGCGCGCCGCCAGCCCCGCCACCGCCATGATGCTTTCGAGCATCGCCGCCACCGCCGGAGAGGCGAGCCGGTGGTAGCGATGCCGCCCCTGCCGCTCGACCGCGAGCAGCCCCGCGGCGTCCATCCGGCCGAGATGCCCGCTCGCGGTCGGCGCCGCGACACCCGCAACCCGCGCGAGCTCGCCCGCCGACAGCGCCCGCCCTTCCATCAGCGCGAGCAGCATCGCAGCGCGCGCAGGCTCGCCGACGATCGCGGCGATCTCGGCGACATTGGCGATGGTCAGCATGCGAGGGTCTCCGGCGGCACGATCGCCGCTCGACGCATCCTGCCACGAAATCCGCGCGGGCGCTTCGGTCTCGACCGAAGCATCGGCCTCCGGCACCGCGCTATTCCGATGGCGACAGACAGGAGGCACACGATGCTGACATGCTTGATCCGCTACGAAATCGATCCCTTCGGAGGCGCGGCATTCGAGGAATATGCCCGCAATTGGGGGCAGGCGATCCCGCGCTGCGGCGCCGATCTGATCGGCTATTTCGCGCCACATGAAGGTTCGGCGACGACGGCCTATGGGCTGTACAATATCGAGAATCTCGCCGCCTATGAGGCCTATCGCGCCCGGCTACGCGACGATCCCGCCGGCCGCGCCAACTACGAATTCGCGCGGCGCGAGGGCTTCATCCGGCGCGAGGACCGGATCTTCCTTCGCCTCGCCTCGGCGCCGCATGCGCCGCTGGTGCGACCGTGATCGCGGTGTTGTTCGAGGCTTGGCCCGCGCCCGGGCGCACGCAGGACTATCTCGACCTCGCGGCGGCGCTGCGTGATCAACTGGCAGAGGTCGACGGCTTCGTCTCGATCGAACGTTTCCAGAGCCTTACCGAACCCGGGAAGCTGCTGTCCTTATCCTTCTTCCGCGACGAGGAAGCAGTGGCGCGCTGGCGCAACTTGCCAGCGCATCGTGCCACCCAGGCGCGCGGCCGCGGCGGGGTTTTCGCCGACTATCGGCTCCGGGTGGCCGCGGTGGTGCGTGGTTACGGACTGCATGATCGCGAACAGGCGCCCGACGACAGCCGCGCCGTGCATCGCGATCAGACGTAGTGCGGCTCGCCTCGCTCGCGGAGCGCTTCGTAATGGACCAGCGCCGGCTCGGGACCGAGCGGCACCGGCTTGCCGTCCCTGAATGCCCATTCGCCGCGATCGCAATCCGCCGCGCGAACATAGCCGTTGATGTAGAGCCGCCGCTGGTGGGTCGAGCGATTGGTCCCCGAGCCGTGCACCAGATAGGGGTTCCACAGTGCTAGATCGCCGGGCGCCAGATCGAGGTCGATCGCATCGGCGGCAGAGAGCCCTACCTTCTCCAGCACATCGTCGGCCATCGCGTTGCCGAGCACTTCGGTATCGGTGTCGAGGTCGAGATCGCCGGCGAGATGGCTGCGCGGAATGAAGCGCATCCCGCCCGACTGCGGATTGTGGGGATCGATCGCGAGGCCGGTCTGGACATAGGCGGCGCCGAGATTGCGATAGCAGCTGTCGGGCTTGCGGAAGCGCGAATCCTGGTGCCACGCGAAATCGCCCATCCCGCCCGGCGCCTTCCAGTGGAGCTGGTTGATGATCTGCTTGACATCCCCGCCGATCAGCGGGGCGAGCATCGTCGCGAAACGCGGGTCGAGCCGCACCCGATCGAGCACCTTCTGGTGATAGGAGGGCCATTGCACCATCCGCACCAGCGGCGCGGCGCCCTCGCCCGGCGCGACGTTGTAGAAGAGGTTGCCGTGACGGAAGCTGCGCCCGTGCGCGACTCCCTCGGCATGGATCTGGTCGAACGCTGCGCCGATCTCGGCGACCTCGGCGGGCGCGAAGAAGCCGCGCAGCACGGCATAGCCGTCGCGCTGGAACTGGGCGACATAATCGGCCCCCTCGGCGCCGTCACGCAGCCCAGGTTGTTCGAAACCCACCATTTTCCTCCCGTCCGGACGCTGTGATCCTGGCCCTTCGCCCCCTGCATCGGCAAGAAGCGTGCGCGCACGCACCAATGCCTTGCGGCTATGGCGCGGCCGTCAGCGCCGCTTGATCAGACGCCCGACACCCTCATGCCGTTCCGGCATGTCGCGCCCGCATTCGCGCTCGAGCTTGTCGCGGATCGCGATCAGTTCCTTCTCGCCCAGATGCTCGATGCCGATGAACTCGTTACGGCCATGGTCGAGCGCGCGGATCAATTCGTCGAGCTTGGCCTGGATCGCCGCGGCGTCGCGATTCTGCGCGTTCTGGATCAGGAACACCATCAGGAAGGTGACGATCGTCGTGCTGGTGTTGATCACCAGCTGCCACGTGTCCGACCAGCCGAACAACGGCCCGCTGACAGCCCAGCCGACGACGATGAGGAATGCGATCACGAAGGCCGTCGGCCTGCCCGCCCATCCGGCCACTGCCTGCGCGAACCGCTCGAACACACCGCTCATGCCGATCCCTCTCGAAACCGGCACAGTCTAGCGGGACATCGATCCGGGGTCATCAGACGCGGCTCGGCTACAAAGCGCATGACCGCGCAACGCCCGGAAACGCAAAAGGGGACCGGCATTGCTGCCAGTCCCCGTGTCACCGGACTTCAGCCACTGATCCCGAAGGATGCATGACCTGGTTTCGGCGGCATGCTCCGCTCGCGCCGGCAAGGGCATGCGAGCTTCGCGTCGGTCACCGGGGCCGGCTGATCTGCACGCTTCCGAAGAAGCGGCGTCGTTTCCGGCCTTCGGTGGCCCGCTCCATGACCTCGCCCGAAGGCAGAGCCATAAAGCCTTGCTGGTTGCGATTTCCCGAGCGATCCATCGGTTCCTGCTTTCGCTTGCGCGGCGCCCGGAGCCTTGGGTTTCTCTCTTCGGGATGATCCTTCCGTCGATCTGCCGCTTGCGCGGGCCCATCGGCTTCGGTCTCGTCCATCAGGTGGATCCTTCGCCTCGACCAGCGCTTGCGCGCCGGTTTCGGTATCGGGTTCCGCCCGGCTTCGGCGTCTCTCGAAATCGCCGCGTTGCTTGCGCATCGCCTTGATTCCGCAACTACCGATGCTTTCGCATCCCCGTCTCGTTCCAGTACGGTTTCCCGAAGGCACCAGCACTCGATCGAGCCGTGTAAGTTGCTGATCCTGCTTTGGTTTCCCGCTGCCGAACCGCCTTCCTTACAAGACTGATGCTGTCATCGATCCCGAGTCGCGCAAAGCATGAAATCATGCCTCGAGCCTGTGGATAACGTGAATAACGGGGAAAGATCGGGTCAAACTCGATCCGGCTTCCAGCCAGGCGCGGCAAGCTCGAAGCCGGCGAATTCGAAGCCCGGAACCACCACGCAGCTCACCAGCGCCCAGCCGGAGCGCGCCGCGGTCGATTGCCAGCGATTCGCCGGCACCAGGCACTGGGGCGCATAGCCGCGCGTCACGTCGCCGCCAAGCGCGATCGTCGCGATCGCCCCATCCGCCTGCTCGACCCGCACTTCGAGCGGTGCTCCCGCATGCCATAGCCAGAGCTCGTCGGCATCGACGCGATGCCAGTGCGAGCGCTGGCCGTCCTCGAGCAGGAAGTGAATCGCCGTTCCGCCCGCCCGAACACCTTCCGCCGCCTCCGCACGCCAGGTTTCGCGGTACCAACCGCCCTCTGGGTGCGGTGAAAGGTTGAGCCGGGCGATGATCGTTCGTGGGTCGTTCATGTCCAAAATCCCAACGTCAGATGAGCGGAACGTAGTTTTAGGTTCATGAAACCGCCCGCCTCGACGGAACGTTTCGCTATCGGTTTCTGCAACTAGAACAACACACGGGAGTGAAAACATGCGTAAGTTGATTGTCGCGCTGAGCGCGATTGCGGTGGCGATCCCCACCGCCGTGGCCCTGCCCGCCCCCAAGGCCGAGGCCAAGGCCTATGACTATAAGGCCGGCTACAATGCCGACACCCAGCGCCGCCGCTATGCCTATCGCGAATGGCGCGGTCGGGATGGTCGTCGCTACTGCCGCAAGCCCAACGGCACTACCGGTCTGGTCGTCGGCGGCGTCGCCGGCGCACTGGTCGGCCGTTCGATCGACACGCGCGGTGACCGCGCCACCGGCACCCTGCTCGGCGCCGCTGCCGGCGCACTCGCCGGTCGCGAGATCGAGCGCAGCAGCGGCAACCGTCGCTGCCGCTAAAGGCTGAATAGATGCACGCGGAGCATTAACCTTGGCGCTGTAGAAGCGCTGCAATGCTCCGCGTGCTCGTCCTCTCCACATTATTCCCCGACGCCACGCGTCCCAATTTCGGCATCTTCGTCGAGCGCCAGTCGATCGCCCTCGCTGAACGAGGCGACGTGGCGCTCCGCATCGTCGCGCCGCGCGGCCTGCCCCCAGCCCCGCTCGACCGCCTCTCCCGCTATCGTGGTCTCGCCGGGCTTCCCGAACGTGAGAACTGGAAAGGCCTCGAAGTCCACCGTCCGCGCTTCGCCAACTATCCGGCCACCGGCGGCCGCTTCCATGCCCGCGCGCTCACCGACGCGGTCACGCCGCTGCTCCACGAAATCCGCCGCGACTTCGCCTTCGATGTGATCAACGCCGAATTCTTCTTCCCCGATGGGGTGGCCGCAGTCGAACTCGGACGCCACTTCGGCGTGCCCGTGTCGATCAAGGCGCGCGGCTCGGACGTGCATGGCTGGGGCCGCAAGCCAGCGATCGGCGCCCAGATCCGCGCCGCCGCGCATGCCGCCGACGGCCTGCTCTCGGTCTCCGAGGCGATGCGCGACGACATGACCGCGCTCGGACTGCCGGGGGATCGTACCGAATGCATCGTCACCGGCGTGGATTTCGCCCGCTTCGGCCTTCGCGATCGTGCCGAGGCCAAGGCCGCGCTGGGCGTGACCGGCCCGCTGGTGCTGTCGGTCGGCGCGCTGATCCCGCTCAAGGGCCATCAGATCGTCATCGACGCGGTCGCCACGATGCCCGGCGTCCAGTTGTGGATCGCCGGCGAGGGACCCTATCGGAGCCAGCTCGCGACGCAGATCGCCCGGCTGGGGCTGGACAATCGCGTGCGCCTGCTCGGCTCGGTGCCGCATGCCGAGCTTCCACCGATGCTCGCTGCCGCCGACGCGATGGCACTCGCTTCAGAACGCGAAGGGCTCGCCAACGCGTGGCTCGAGGCGCTCGCCAGCGGCACGCCGGTGGTCATCCCGGATGTCGGCGGCGCCCGGCAGGTGGTGCGCGACGCCGTCGGCGGCCGCATCGTCGCGCGCACCCCCCAGGCCTTCGCCGCGGCGCTGGGCGAGTTGATCGCCGCCCCCCCGCCCGAAGCGGCGGCGGTCCGCGCGACTGTCGAACCCTTCACCTGGGCGGCCAACAGCGCGCGCCTGCACGGCTTCCTCGCGCGCCTCGTCGCCGCACATCGCAGCGCCGCGCCCCAAGCCGGCGGGACGCAGGCGGGAACGGCTCGGCTCGCGCACCGTTGAGCCCCTTCGGGCGGGCACGGAGAGACGGAATGGCTGACCACGACCCGAAATTCGACGCTTCGATCATTCGCCGCAACGTCGATGCCGCGCGCGGCGCGGACCTGCTCGATCAGCTGAGCCAGACGACGTCCGAAAGCGTCGGCGGAACCGCTGACCTCGATGAATGCGAAGGTTTCGACATCATCTTCGAGCGCGAGGAGGCGGCGAACGATCCTCATTGAGGCGACGAGGACACGCCATCGCGATCCTGCGTTGACTCCGACGACGATCATCCGTGACACTGGCGTCACGGAACGCGGAGGTTTTCAATGGCGGGTAAGAAGAAGCGGGACGAGAAAGGCGCGGCCGGCAAGGGATCGCTCCTGCCCAAGAGCATCGCGGGTGTGAAGTTCCCCAAAGGCGTACGGAGCAAGCTCACCGATCTCGCCAAGCATCCGCTCGTCGCCGACATTCTCGCTGCGGGGCTGGTGGCGATCGCCGCGAAGCTCAAGAACGAGCCCGCGGTGACCCAGGGCGCCGCCAAGGCCGCGGACACGGTTCAGGACGTGGTTCAGGACGTGGCACAGAAGGCGGCCGACGTCGCCGCCGCGGTAACGAAGCCGGCCGCGAAACCGGCGGCGAAGCGGACTCCCAAGGCATCGGCGAAGGCCGTGCCCAAGGCTACCCCTGCGGCCAAGCCGGTGGCGCGCCGCGCCCGCAAGCCTGCCGCGACGAGCCCGACGCCTACGCCCGCACCGCGCGCGACACCAGCATCCGCTGCGGAGTCGGCACCCAAGCCACCCGCGCGGCGCAGCCGCAAGCCGGCCGAGAGCAGCGCGGCCAAGCCGCGCGCGGCGCGCCGGCCCGCACCGAAAAAGCCCACGCCGCCCAAGGCCGACGCCTGATCCGCCGATAGCGGCGGCGCAGCGCGGAAACGATTGCGAAGGGGGAGCAATGCCGAGGACCAGTCACGCGTCCGAGCTGCATGGCCCGGGCCATGCGCTCGAGCGGATGATATTCTTCTCGGACGCGGTGTTCGCGATCGCGATCACGCTGCTGATCATCGAGATTCATGTGCCCGAGGTGCACGCGCCGCGGAGCGATCACGCCTTCCTCGTCGCGCTGGCGCAAGTCGCGCCGCACTTTCTCAGCTTCCTCGTCTCGTTCTTCGTGATCGGCGCCTTCTGGGCGGGGCACCACCGCGCTTTCGATTGCGCGCGGCACTGGGATCCGCGATTGATCTTCCCCAATCTCGTGCTGCTCTGCACGATCGCGGCGATGCCCTTCTTCACCGCACTGTCGTCCGAATATTATGGGCACCGCGTTCCGGTTGCCTTTTATTGCGGCTGGCTGGCGCTTGCCGGACTCGCGGCGATCCGCCTCCAGCGCATCGTCACCAATGCGCCGGTAGCCGGCGAGCAAGTGCCGCTGGCGCAACGTGCCGCAATCCGCCAGCGCGGCTATTCGGTGTTCCTCGGCGCATTCACCGGCTTCGTCGTCAGCCTGTTCGTGCCGTGGCTCGGCCAGCCCGCGCTGATCACCATCCCGCTCTGGCGGCTGCTGCTCCAGCGCCTGCGTCCGCAGGGCTGACCGCCACGCGCGCTCAATTGCCCGCGAAGCGCACTCCGAAATAGGCCACCGCCCCGCCCGTCGGGGACGGCACCATCGCGACCAGCACGCCCCGGTCGCCGACGCGCCACGCCTGAGCGAGCTTCTTGCCCGGATCGGCACCGGGCAGCGCCACCGGTTTGGCGCCGCGCTCGCGCGCCAGATTATCGATGCGCTTGGCGACTGCATTCCAGGGCAGGTCCTTGCCCACCGTGAACAGCCGCTCGCCCTCGATCGCGACGCCGCCCTTCGCGACATCGCCGGCCAGCGCATGCAGCGCCTGTCGCTCGGCGGCGCTGGCGCCGTTCTGCGCGCCGGCGGGTGCGGGCAGCGCCGCGAGGTCGAACCCGCGCACCAGCCCGAGAAAGGCCAACAGACTCAAGAGCGCCGCTTTCAGCAAGGGGATGTCCTTCGGTACCGAGCTTGCCCGCTTTGCCGGGGTCGCTCAACCCCGTTCACGACGGCCTCAGCGCGCCGCGGGGCCAACCGTGAATGCCTCGGCGCCGCCGGTGTCGGCGAGGGTGCGCAGCGGCACTTCCATCGTCGGCGACGCGGTGTCGTGCCCCTCGCCCACGTTCATGTTGGTGCTCCACGGATTGCGCACGCTCACCATCCACTCGCCATCGGCATTTTTGTGGATGCCCTCGACGGTGTAGACATGGTTGTCGACCAGCCCGTCCTGCGTGCCTTCGTCGCCGCGGATCTTGTCCCACAGGCTGCGATTCTCGGGCACAGTCCACAGCGTCACCGGCCGGCCGTTCGAGAGCGCAGCGTCGACTTGCCCCGCCATCCGGTCGAGCGCCGAATTCTCGCTCTCGAAAAACCCTTCCGAATAACGGATCTCGTCGCCGCGATCGCCGGTGATCGCCTGCATCGCGTCCTGCGGCCAGCCGCCATTGGCGATCGCGTTATAGCCCTCGGTCAGCCCGTCGGCGGGATTGCTGTCGTGCAGCTTGGCATAGGCGGTCTCGGCGACCGCCGGCCAGATCGGACCGTCGAGCCCGGTATTGTCGGCGGTCGAGCCGCCCTGCCGCGCGAGATTGTCCTCGAGCTCGGCCTGCGTCACCTGCACCGATTGCGGATTGCCGTCCGCGTCGTGCAGCTGGACGGTGAAATTGCCGGTCTGCGCATCGAAGCTGATCATGTTGCGGATCGCGTCGGGCTGCTGCCCCGCGACCGCGCCGAGCGTCGCGACGAAATAGCAATCGCCCAGCGCGTCCTGCCGGATGTCCGCCGCCTGCGGCCCCTTCGCCCCGTAGAGATCGGCAGCGTTGAAGCGGACCTCGGCCGCCTTGGCCACCGCGCCCCCGCCGCCGTCGACCGGGATGCGGAACCCCGGAATCGATACCGCGCTGCCGGCGAGCAGCGAATCCAGATTGAAACGACTAGCAACGCCTGCTGCGGCGCCCGCGGCCTCGAGCATGCCGACTCTCCCATAGTTGCACGGGGATATGCGCCCCGCGCGCGGGCGCCGCGATAATCGGATCGATTATGGCGCGCGGTCAGGGCGCGGGGCATTTGCGGCCTATCCGATCGAAGGATGCGCGCGATGCAGGTTAACCGAGCAACTCCCGCCTCCCCGGCCTCGACTCCCCCGTCGACCCCGTCTTCCGCGTCCAGCAAAGGCGCCGAAGCCTATCGATCGGACTGGCAGTCGCCCGGCGTCACGTCGGCGCTGCATGCGACGCCATCGGTATCTCCCCCCCGAACCGATGGCGTCGACTCCCTCCAGCAGCGCGCCGCGAACGACCACGATACTGTCATCCCGTTCGCCCCCGGCACGCCGGGCACTTCCGACGCCCAGCCCAACCATCTCGTCACGCCGTCGGCGATCGTCGCTGCCGCCGCGCCCTCGGAGGCGCGTTTCGCCGCCAACGACGCCCCCGATCTCCAGCAGGTCCATACCAACGCGCTGCTCGCCAAGGACGTCTATAACGACGTGCCGAGCCCGCCTGCGGGCTATCGCGCGGCGAGCGACGCCGATCTCGCGCGGCTCGGGCTCACTTCCGAGATGCTCGAGCAGCCCGGCGAGAGCAGCTTCCGCGCGCGCGTTTATGTGAGCGGCGAGGCTGGGCAGGAGCGCTACACCGTCGTCTTCCGCGGCAGCCAGTCGGGCGACGACTGGAAGAGCAACGCGCAACAGGGCCTCGGCCTGAACTCGACGCATTATGCCAACGCGCTCGAAATCGGGAAGAAACTCGCGCGCACGGACGCCGACGTGACCTTGGTCGGCCATTCGCTCGGTGGCGGGCTGGCGGCCGAGGCGGCGATCGCCTCGGGCCGTCCGGCCGACACCTTCAACGCCGCCGGGCTCCACCAGAATACGATCGACAAGGCGCGTGCGGTTGCCGAGGCCAATGGCCGCGGCTTCTCGTCGATCAACAATTATCGCGTCCCCGGCGAGATCCTCACCACGCTGCAGGAAGGCGGCGATCGCGCGATCGGCGCCGGGATCGGGGGGCTGATCAGCGGGGGCGGCGGCGCGATCCTCGGCGGCGCAGTGACCGATCTGCCCGAAGCTTATGGCGCGCAGCACACGCTTCCCAATGTCCGCCCCGAGGGCGCGCATTGGTGGGATTCGATCAATCCGGTCGATCGCCACAGCATGGACTGGGTGCTTGCCGGAACCGCGGCACAGGCTGGCCGCTGAGCCATTGACGCGCCGCCCGTGATCGGCAGAGGGTACGGCGTGTGCGCAACTTCCTCCTGTTCAGCCCCGCGCTCGCGCTCATGACGATGGGCTGCGAGAGCGATGCGCGTGCCGATTGCTTCGCATCGGGCACCGAGCTGCCCCAACGCCGCGAAACGCTCACCGATCAGCGGCTCGGCACCACCGCGCGCGATTTCGCCGAGGCGCTCTATGACGGCGATCTGACTCGGGCGAGCGAGCTGCTCCGCGCCGATCCCGGGCTCGCTCGCCGCCGCGTCGGCGCACAATACGACATGCTCTCGGTCGCGCTCGCGACCTGCCGGGCCGATGCGGTCGACCTCGTCGTTCGCGGCGGCGCCCCGCTCGACGGCGTCGACGACAAGGGCCTGCCGCTCCGCCTCGCGCTACGCGCAAAGGATCCTGAATTCGCGCATCGCCTGCTCAGCGCCGGCGCGAGCCCCAATCCGAAAGGCAATCCGATCGGCCCGCTGCGCACCGCGATCGCGCTCAATTCGCTCGGCGCAGTGCGCATGCTGCTCGACTTCCGCGCGGATCCCGACGTGATGGAAGCGACCGGCAACCGTCCGCTCCACACCGCGCTCGACATGGAGCATTTCCGCATCGCCGAGCTGCTGCTCGATCGCGGCGCCGATCCTTGGGCGATCGACAGCGGCGGCGCCAATCTGGGCACCGCGGCGACGACGCCGATGCTCACCGAGTCCGCGGAGGAGTCCGAAGCCCAACGCCGGCTCGCAGCGCGGCTGGCGAAGCTCGGCTGGCCCCAACCTGTCCCCTCCTCTCGCGAAGTGCGCGCGGCAGCGGCGAGCGGGAACTGGCCGCCGCCCGCCGCACGTGCCGGCGGTGCCCAACCGGTCCCGCCCTCGGTGGTGGCACTGATCAAGGCAAACGCGGCGCGCTAAACCTGCTTCGTCAGCCGAACGCCGCCTCGGTCGACAAGCTTCCCAGCACCACGCCCGCCTCGCGCAGCTGCGCCTCAAGCTGGCGTAGCGTGGCGTCATAGGGCGGCGCGCCGTCGCCGAGCAGCAGCGAGACATCGAGCGCGCCCGCCGCATTGCGAACCAGCCGCGCGCCAGTGGCGGGCCAGGCGCGATCGCCGAAGCTCACCGTGACTTCCTTGGCGCCCTTGCCATTCTCGCGGGTCCAGAGATCGGCGAGCAGCTGCGCGAACGCGCTCGGATCGACATGCGCGGCAGGCATCGCCGGCATCCCCATGGGCTGTGCCTGCGGCTGACCCGCAAGGCCGAACAACCCGTCCTGCCGCTCGCGCGCCTCGCGCTCCTGCTTGAGGCTGACCTCGCGGAAATCGCCCAACGCTTCGCGTTCCTGCACCGGGACCTCGCCGCGCGCTTCGGGTTGCGCCAACCCTTTGGCAAGCTTGGGTTGCACGAGGCCACTCGCTTGTTCCTTGCCCGGCTGTTCCTTGCCGAACAGCTTGGCGCGCGCCGTGCCGAACGCGTCCTTCATCGCACGGACATCGTCAGGCTGCGGCTGGACCCGTCCCTGGATCGGCCCCTGGCGCAGCTGGCGCACCGGTTGCGCCTCGGACGAGCTCACTCGGGTCATGATCGCTTCCTTGCCTCGATGGTGTCGAGCGCGACGCGCTCCTCGTGCCGCCGCTCCCATTGCCGCAGCGCCTGCCCGGCATGCTCGGCGAGCCGATCGTGCCGGGCGCGCGCGACGATCATCGCCTTGCGCCGCTCGGCCTCCGCATCGCCGCACAGCCGCTCGGCCTCGCGCGCGTCGTTGAGCGCGCTGCGCGCCACCGAGCGGCGGAAATGGCTGCGATCGACCAAGGCGAGCAGCCGCTCGGCCTCGGCCGGATCGGTCGCGAGATCGGCGCGCGCCGCCGCCATCGCCGCGTCGGCGACATCGGCAGCGGCATCGGCCGCTTCGCGCTCGCGCTCGGCAGCCAGCGTCGCGGCGCGCGCTTCCGCCAGCGCCACCGCCGCGCTCTGCATCCGCACCGCGCGCAGCCGCACCAGCGCGTGGGCCTGACGCTGCTGCTCGCGCGCCATCAGCCCGCCACTCCGCGCAACAGCATCAGCGAAGTGTGGAAATCCTCGGCCCGATTCGCGTCCTGCCGCAACAGCGTGTCGATCTCGGGTCTCGCCGCGATCGCACGGTCGGCGAGCGGGTCGGCGCCGGCGCGATATTCACCGACCTGGACGAGGAACTCGATCTCGGCGTGCTTGGCAAGCAGCGCGCGCACTCGCGTCGCCGCCTCGCGATGCGCCGGGTCGGCGAGCCGCGGGAACAACCGACTGAGGCTGCCGAGGACGTCGATCGCCGGATAATGGCCTGCTGCGCCGAGCTTGCGCGACAGCACGACATGCCCGTCGAGGATCGAGCGCACTTCCTCGCCGATCGGATCGTCGCCTTCCTCGTCCTCGATCAGCACGGTGTAGATGCCGGTGATCGATCCAACAGCATCGTTGCCCGCGCGCTCGAACAGCCGCGGCAGCTCGGCGAAGACCGAAGGCGGGAAGCCGCGCCGCACCGGCGGCTCGCCCGCCGCCAGCCCGATCTCGCGCAGCGCGCGGGCGAAGCGCGTCACCGAATCCATCAGCAGCAGCACGTTGCGGCCCTCGCTGCGGAAGCCCTCGGCGATCGCCGTGGCATGATGCGCGGCGCGCACCCGCTCCATCGCCGCGCGATCCGACGTCGCGCAGACGATCACCGAGCGCGCCAGCCCGGCCTCGCCCAGCGCATCCTCGATGAACTCGCGCACCTCGCGGCCGCGTTCGCCGATGAGCGCGATGACGATAACGTCGGCCTGCGCGAAACGTGCGAGCATGCCTAGCAAGGTCGACTTGCCGCCGCCCGCCATCGCGAACACGCCGAGCCGCTGGCCCTGCCCGACGGTGAGTAGCGTATCGATCGCACGCACCCCGGTGGCGAGCGGCGTGTTGATCAGCGCGCGCTCCATCGGCTGCGGTGCCGGGGCGTGGAGCGGTCGCCGCTGGAGCCCGACGGGAAGCTCGCCCTTGCCGTCGATCGGCCGGCCGCGCCCGTCGAGCACGCGGCCGAGCAGCCCTTCGCCCCAGGGCACCAGCTCTTCGCCGCTGCGCACGATCACTTCGGCATCGACCGAGAGCCCACGCACATCGGCGAGCGGCGTCAGGATCGTCGCATTGCCGGCGATGCCGACCACTTCGACCGGTACCACTCGCCCGGTCGACGGCTCGACCACTTCACAGGCATCGCCGACACGCGGCGCGATCCCGGTCACCTTGAGCGTCGTGCCGAGCACTTCGACCAGCCGCCCGCGCCGCTCGACCGTGGGGCTGCGCTGGAGCCCGGCGAGCAGCTGGTCGACGGTGCTGGCGGGCCCGTCAGTCATCGAGCGCCTCCCCCCACATCCGCGCGATCTGCGCGAGCTGGGTGTCGAGTCCGGCATGCGTCCGGCCCAGCGCGGTCTCGATCACGCAATCCTGCCCGGAAAGCGCCGGATCGCCTTCGACGCTGAGGCCGGCGCGTCCGTCGATCCGCGCGCGCACCGCCGCAACTGCATCGGGCGAGACCCGCACCACCGCGACGCTGTCGGGCGCGAGTTGCGCCGCCGCGCGCTCGGCCAGCCCCGCCACCATCGTCCCGTCGTCGAGCTCGCCCGCGATCCGGCGGACGACTTCGAGCGCCAGTCGCGCGACGTCCTTCTGCCGCGCGCGCTGCAGCTCGCCATCGCGCAAGGCGATGCGGAACAGCTCAGCGCGCCTTTCCTCCTCGGCCGCGACGAGCCCCTCCTCGCGCCCTGCGGCATAGCCTTCGGCATGCGCCGCCTCGCGCGCGGCGGCGATCGCCGCATCGGCGCCGCGCCGCAACGCACCGGCTTCGGCGAGCAGCGTCATCGCATCCTGCATCCGGCCGACATCGGCGGCGGGCACGAGCGGATCGTCGGCGAGCGCAGTCGCCAGCCGATCGGCATGGAGGACGAGGAAGGTCATGCGCGCATCGCCGCTTCGACCGCGACGCGCACCACAGCGTCGAGCGCCTCGCGGGGGCACGACAGCGCGAGATGGTCCGCGCGCCACGGCAGATAGCCCCGGAGCGGCATGGGCAATTGCTCGCGCAGCAGCGAGAAGCCGTAAATCTCGAGCTCGTCCGGCTCGAGCCGACGCGCCGGCGCCACGGGCATCGAGGGAGCCGTCTCGATCGCCCAGTCGAGCAGATCCTCGCCGGCCACCTCGGCGAGCCTGCCGAGCCACGCGCCGTCGATCGACCCGGCGAGCGCATCGCCCATCCACAGCAGCGCGACCCGCAGCGCGAGCTGGCGCTGCGCCGCGACTGGCAGCCGCAGCCAGGCGGGCGCGCTTGGCAGATCGGTGAAGCACGCCACCGGATCGTCGCAGCCGCTCATATTGCGCAGCAGCAGCGCCGCCCGGCGCTCGCCGGGTCCGCCCTCGACCGCGACAAGGTCGTTGCCGATCGCTGCCAGCGTCGCGCGTTGCTCGGCCGCCCTCATGCGCTACCCTCCCGCCGAGCGACTGCCGCGCGCCGCTGCTGCCAGCGCCGCAGGCTCGGATAGCCGAGCGCCACGACGAGCAGCAGCAGCCCGGCGACGCCGAGGCCGATCAGATTAGCGTTGAGCACCGTCCCGCCATCCTTGGGTGCCACTGTCGGCAGCGGCTGGGCGGGAAAGGTCTCGACCGAGACATTCTCGTATTTGAGACCCTGCACCGAATTGACGATCAGCGCCTTCACCTTGCCGATCTGGGTGTCGATATTGGTGCCCGGGCGGTATTTGATGAACACCGATGCCGAGGCGGGCTGGCCGGTCTCGGCGAGCGGCTGGGTGTCGGGCAGCACCAAATGGACGCGCGCCTGCACCACGCCGTCGATCTCCGAGATGGTATGCGACAGCTCCTGGCTCATGCCATAGACCAGCCGCGCCTTCTCCTCGGTGGGCGAGGAGACCAGCCCCTCGCGCTTGAACACCGTCCCCAGCGAGGCGAATTCCTCGCGGGGATAGCCCTGGGCGTGGAGCACCTCGACCGCGCGGCTGAAATCGCCCTCTTCGGTGAGCAGCGTCCAGCCGTCTTCGCCCTTTTCCTGCTTGATCGCCCCGATCCCGGCGCTCTGCAGCACCGCGATCATTTCGTTGGCCTGACTCTCGGTGAGCTTCGAATAGAGCTCGGCACGGCCGCAGGCGGCCAGCAGCAGGCAGAGCCCGATCAGTGCCGGACGAAGGTTGCGGGCAAATTTGCCCATGTCAGTTCTCCACGCGCGAGACCGCCAAAGGCCTCACGATTGCTGCCGGAACAGCTGCTGGATGCCGTCCGACGTGCGGTTGGCGATGTTCGAGGTCAGCTGGCAGTGGAACATGAACTCGTGGCACTTCATCGTCAGGTCGACGACTTCGCCCGGAGTCATTTCCGAACCGCTCGCCTGCGCGGCTTTGGCATATTCGGACACGCTCTTGGCCTCGCCGTTGACGCGCTCGATCTGCGAGAACATCGCCTGCATCGCCGGGCCGAGCGCGTCGGCGCTGCCGACGCCGCCCGACCCGATCGACGTAAGCGATCCCTGAAAGCTGGTGACATCGGCGGTCGAGGCGGCCGGCCCCGCCCGCACGATATCGGGCGTGGGGGCGAAGGCGGACCCCGCCATGGCCCCCGCAATGGCTTCGATCGACATGGCCGCCTCCGTCAGTTCTTGCGGGCCATGGTCTCGAGCGCCTTGCCGACGCTGTCGATCGAGCTCGACGAGCTGTTGGCCATGAACGACATCCGCATCGATTCCGCGGTCAGCTTGACGATCTGCGAAGGATTGTCGCTGCCGTTGTTGCCGACCTCGTTCGACATCGCCTCGATCCGGGTAGCCTGCTTGTCGAGCGTCTGGCCCCAGCTGTCGGCGAGCGCCTCGAACCAGGTGCCGGGCGCCGAGCCCTTGTTCATCTTGTTGCCGGTCAGCGGCGAAAGCGAGATGTTGGTAAGTCCGGTGGTGATCGTATTCGACATGACTCTACTCCTTCACGCACACAAAAATCAGAACTTCAGCTGCGTCTCCCGGCCGTTCTTCTCGAAGAACACCGTGTCGCCGGTGATGGTGATGAGGCGATGGCCGCTCGGCATGATCGCGCCGGGGAAATAGCGCGCGCCGTCGACGGTCTGGATGAAAGCGGGGTCGCCCGTGACGACGGTCGATACCTTGCGTGTCGCGTCCGCCACGGTGCGCAGCGGGCTATCGTCGCGCGGCGGCAGATCGTCCCGGAAGACCAGCCGGCCCAATTGCTTGACGTCGGTGCGGATCGCCTGCGCCAGCTTGAGCCGCTGGTCGCTGCTCAGCCGGGTCACGCGCAGCTCGACTCCGGTGCGCGAGATCGGCTTGCCCATCGCCTGCAGCCCATGGATTCGCGCGACGTCCGCCGCGGCCTGGGCGAGCTCGGCGCTGGTCTGGACGTTTACCGCCGCGTCGATGCCATGATCGCGCAGCGTCTCCTGCGCCTTCAATCGATCGGCGTCGTTCGAAACCACGCCGCTGACGATCACTCCGCCCGTCGCCGGATCGTTCGCGGTCGTCAACGGTGCGAGTCCCGCGCCGTCGAGGACATGATCGGCGCGGGTCGCGGCGTCGCCGCGCAGCCCCAGCGCATCCATCGTCGGCACCGCCACGGCCACGCCGGCAACGAGGGTCGCAACGGTGCCGATCGCGATCGCGCGCTTGCGGGTGAACCAGCCACTGACATGCTCGCCCGCCTTGCCGAGCATCGCGAAGGCCTCATCCTGCGGTGACGGCGGAGGAAGCGACGGCGCGGGGGAGCTGCCGGCAATGTCGCTCGCCTCCGCCCAGCGGCCGCTCGCCGGGTCACCCCAGGCGAGCGCGACGCCGCCGATCGAGAAAGGCACATAGGCGGGAAGGATCGCGGTCTGCCCCTCGCCGATATGCGAGCCCAGCAGCAGCGCCTCGCCGGTCAGCACCGTGATCCGTGCGCCGACCTCCCCGTCGATCTGCAGATCGATGGCGACACCCTTGGTCGCGGGGTCGCGGATGACGACGTCCTGCCAGAATTGATGGCCGATCGACACGGTTCCGCTCGTCGGCAATTGCTTCTCGGTGCCGGCGAGCCGGCCGTTGAGCACGCGAAGAACGGAGGGCGAAGTCATTGCGTCTGGCGCTCCCCGGCCCTGGCCGGCGCCGGGATCCGCGCCGGCTGGGCGGCGTCGGGCAGCGCGGCCGCTGACGCGGCCATCGGCGCGCGCGAGGCGAGCGGCACGAGACGCGGCGTGATCAGGAACAGCCGTTCGGTATGGCCCTTTTGCTTGGTCCGGAACTTGAACAGCTCGCCGAGCAGCGGGATGTCGCCGAGCAGCGGCACCTTGGTCTCGTCGTTGATGTCGGCGTCAATCGTCATGCCGCCGAGCAACAGGCTCTCGCCGTCGAGCACCATGCCCTGCGTGGCCACACTGGCGCGATCGACCACGGGAATGTTCTCGACCATCGAATCGGGGCTGATGCTGCCGTCCTCGATATTGACCAGCATGCGGATTCGCGTCTGGTCGTGGTCGCGGAAGACGTGCGGATTGACGCGCAGCACCGTGCCCGCGGTGACGTTGAACAGATCGACTTCCTCGCGCCCGGCGACGCGCACGTAGAAAGTGCGGGTGCGATCGAACACCGCCTCGACATTGGAGAGAGTCATCACCTGCGGCCGCGAGACGATCCGCGCCGCGCCCTTGTTCTCGAGCGCGGTGACGCGGCCGAGGAATTCGCGCTGGCTGCCGATGATCGTCGAGATCGTCCCGCCCTGGCCCGAGGGCGTGATGTTGCTGACATTGTCGCGCCGGTTCATCCCGGGCACCGGCAGCAGCCGCGTGTCGCTATCGGCATTGCCGCTGCCGAACAGCGCGCCGAAGCCGCCGCTGCCGAAGCGCCAGTTGATCCCCAGCTTGCGCAGCCGATCGACATTGATGTCGATGATCGTCGCCTCGACCTCGACGATCTGCGGCTCGACGTCGAGCGCACGGATCAGCGAATCATAGGCCGCCATCCGCTCGGGCACGTCGCGGACGATGATCGCGTTGAGGTACGAACTCGGCTCGATCCGCACCACGTCCGCGGTCAGCGGCGCGGCGAGCCCGCCGTCGCCGCCGCCGAGAATCTCGGTCGCGGCATAGGCGCCGCCCTGCGCGGCGTCGGGGGCGACCGAATCGAGCCCCTGCCCCTTCAGCCGCGGCTGACTCTGCCGCACCATCCGTGCGCCGAGGATCGGCGCGTTCGCGCTGCCGCCGGGCTTCTGGTCGAGCACGAGATTCTGCAGGATCGTCGCAAGCCCGGGAACGCGCGTCTCGCGCCCGCCCGCGGTGACCAACGTGTCCTCGGCACGGGCATAGCGCAAATAGAAGACGCGGAACTCGACGGGCTGCGACGCGAGCGCGCGCGGCGCGTCGTAATAGCCGCGCCCGCCCCCGCCGCCCGGATAGGCGCCACCGGGCGCCGCCGGCGCGCCGTCCGCCACGCCCTCGCCGCGCGCCATCCCCGCGACCTGTTCGAGAAAGCGCGGCGTGCCGCTGACGACCAGCCCGTCGGTAGTGACGCGCAGCATGTTGCGCCGGTCGGGCAGCCGCTGCGCCCGCGCCTGCCGCGCCACGCGATCCGCGGCCGCGCGGCCGAGCTGGAGATTCTGCACGCCCAGCTCGGTGGGCGCGTACACATAGAGCGCGGCGCCGTCATAATAGGAGATCAGATTGAAGGCCTTGGCGATGTCGCCATAGATCTTCTCGACACTGCCATTGAACACGCCGTTGACCGTCCCGGTCAGCCTGGCGCTCGGCACGACCGGCCGGCCGGCGCGGCCGAACAGATCGCGCAGGAACGCCGCGATCGGCTGGTCGCGCGCGACGATCGAGACCTGATTGCCGGGGGGCGTGGCCTGTGTGGCGCCTTGTGCGGCAGCCGCTGTCTGCGCGCTGGCGGCGAACGGCACCGGCAGCGGGGCGGCAAAGGCCAGGAACAGCATCGACGAATTCTGGTGCAGCTTCAATCAGCCCTCCGTTGTCATTCGGCCGCGGCGAGCGCGACTTGTGGTTCTTCCGCCAATGCCCCTGGCGGCAGTCCGATCTGGCCGACCATCTCGACGGAGACGGTCGGCGAAAGTTCGTTGAAGGCGAGCACCGGCAGTTCGAATAGATCGGGCTCGATCAGCTTGCGCACCGAGCGCCGCACTTCGAACGAGGTGACCAGCGCGTTGGCGCCGGTCTCCGCTGCGGTACGGGCGATCGTGGCGACCAGCTCGCGCGCCACTTCGGGCTTGACCGCGAGCCGCTCGACCCCGTCGACCAGCCGTGTCGCCTCGCGCACGAGCGTCTCGAGTTCGGGTGTCACCACCAGCGCGCGGATCCCGCCGCCCTGCGCGACCGCATCGAGCAGATAGCGCTTGAGCGAAATGCGTGTCTGATCGGCGATCCGTGCGATCTCGCGCTCCTGGTTGGCGGCGTCGGTCAGCCCTTCGAGCACGTCGCGCATGTTGCGCAGCGGCACTTCCTCCTCGGCGAGGCGGCGCAGCACCTCGGCGATCCGCGCGGCGGGGACCGCGCGCACCGCTTCCTTGACCACTTCGGGATAATCGTCGCCGACCCGGTTGAGCAGCCCGACCGCTTCCTGCACGCCGAGGAAGCGCGGCAAATTGCGCCGGATCAGCGCCTCGACGCCCGCCACCACGGACTCGGCGTCGCTGCCCTCGCCCGCGCCGACCGAAAGCTCGAAGGCTAGCAGCCGCCACGCGCGCGGGCCTTCGGGCGCGAGGAAATGGATCGCGAGCCGCGGCAACGGCACGCCGCTGCGATATTGCAGCCGCTCGAGCATCGCGGTGAGTTCGGCGGAAAGCGCGGCTTCCTCCTCGACCGGGGGCTGTGGGCCCGAGATCTGGAGCAGCAGCGGCACCACCGGGCGCGGCGCCTCGGGCTCGGCGAGCAACGTCACTGGCCGCGGCGCCTCGCGCCCGCCGGTGAGCAATTTGCGCATCGGCCCCGAGTGGCGGATCACATGGGGCTTCAGGCGCGGATGCGTCGCCGCGCCCGAGAAGAGCGAGACGAAACCGAGCCCGACGAACACCGCGGCGGGGAAGCCTGGGATCAGCGCCATCAGGAAGCAGATCCCGCCGACCGCGAGCAGCACGCGCGGATTGGCGACGAGCTGGCGATGCATCGCCTGGCCGAGATTGGAGTCGGTCTCCTCGTCGGTCGAGCGGGTGACCATCAACCCCGCAGCCATCGCGCCGAGCAGCGCCGGGATCTGCGCGACGAGGCCTTCGCCGATCGTCAGGATCGAATATTTGGAGGTCGCCGCGCCGATCTCCATGCCCTGCTGCATCACGCCGATGGCGAGGCCGCCGATCAGATTGACGATGACGATGACGACCGAGGCGATCGCATCGCCTTTGACGAACTTCATCGCGCCGTCGAGGCTGCCATGGAGCTTGCTCTCGAGCTCGAGCGTCCGGCGCCGGCGGCGCGCCTCGTCCTTGTCGATCAGCCCCGAGCGCAGGTCGCTGTCGATCGACAGCTGCTTGCCCGGCATCGAATCGAGGCTGAACCGCGCCGCGACTTCGGCGACGCGCTCGGCGCCCTTGGCGATGACGATGAACTGGACGATCGTGATGATCAGGAACACCACCAGCCCGACGACGATGTTGCCGCC